>Ga0210394_10001291_pt1 | contig 41260 bp, 36 predicted proteins | sample IncBWC12MmetaG_FD_160121 | JGI IMG/M metagenome (GOLD analysis project Ga0210394, IMG submission 160121) | Forest soil microbial communities from Barre Woods Harvard Forest LTER site, Petersham, Massachusetts, United States - Inc-BW-C-12-M | ecosystem: Environmental > Terrestrial > Soil >...
AACAGGCGACCCCGGACATACCCATCGTGTTTGCAATCGCGGTCGATCCGGTTGGCGGTGGCCTCGTCCCAAACCTTTCGCGCCCGGGTGGCAACGTCACTGGATTGTCGCTCCAGCTCACCGATAGTGCCGGCAAGCGGCTCGAACTTTTGCGTGAGGCTGTTCCCGGTCTGCGCCGGTTGGCAATCTTGTTTGATGCCGGCTATCCCGCATCCCTGAAAGAGAGCAACGAGGCGCAGGCCACGGCCCGCGCTATGGGTCTCGAAATCGCGCCGCTCGGGATCAGGCTGACGGATGATATTGCACCTGTCCTCGAGGCGCTCAAAGTCGACGCACTTTATGTTGTTGATAACGCTCTCGTTACTGCGAACCGGACGCTCATCATCGCGCTTGCGGTTGGCATGCGGCTCCCCACCGCCTTCTCAGGTCGCGAGTTTGTCAAAGCCGGCGGCCTAATGTCTTACGGACCAGACTACCGAACTCTTTTTCTGCGAGCTGCCGATTATGTTGACAAGATTTTACGCGGGACAAAGCCCGGTGATATCCCGGTCGAGCAGCCGACCAGATTCGAGCTTGTCATCAACCTCAAGACCGCCAATGCGCTTGGCCTAACGATTCCGCATAACCTACTCGTGCTCGCCGACGAGGTGATCGAATAAGCTGTGTTTGCTGCACTGCATGAGTCTGGTTGTGGCCCTTAGCAGACATGCAAGAGCCGCGGATCAATGTCAGCTTTCGGGGGTGAAGCAGACATGACGCGAACATCCCGGCATGACGCCTAATGACCCAATGGAGACTCGGCACGCCCGTCAAAAAGGTATCCGTGCTCGATCTAAATTTGCTAACGTCTCGGTCGATGAGGGGCGTGCTAATGGCCGCCAATTCACAGCAAGCACAGAGGACTGAGCCCAAGGCCACAGTCTTCATCTCCTATTCCCGCAAGGATATGGCTTTCGCAGATCGGCTCGAAGCCGCACTCAAGGCGCGCGGCTTTGAGGCTTTGATCGACCGCACCGAGATTTATTGCCCTCGAGGGCATGACCTAGCGCGCAACCCGGCTACGGTCTCGCCACCACAAAATCATCTTTAATAGATATGTTGTAGGCTGGGCGCTGCTCTTCGTTTGTAAGGCGCCTGACCTCTGCCGAGACAAAGGCGCCGAGCGCTAGAATATTGACCTTGCCTGTTTTCCAAGGATCCGCCAAACCTCTGAGGCCTTCGTCAAGCGCGTAGGTGAAAATACCGTGGCCGAGATCGCCACGTTCCTGCGCTTCCGTGGCGCTGTCGGTCGCCGAAAACACTACGACATTCGCGTCGGCCGCGTCCTTGACCAAGCGCGGATTATAGGCGCCGTGCGAATGGCAGGTGTCGACGAACATGATGCGGATGCCCTGGGCGTTCTGCAGCGCCCCTTGGAGCACGCTCCATTTCACCACGGTCGACGGCAAGTAATACTTTCCCTTGTCTTCGGCGTTTTCGGGCAAGAAGAGATAATCGGCGCCCTCGTTGTCACCGTGGCCGGCGAGAAACAGAACCACCGTGTCGTCCGGTCCCGCGTCGTGGAAAAGGAGTAGCGCATCCTCGATATTGGCCTTGGTCGGTGGGGTGTCTCCCCCGGTCACCAGGAGCTTGGGTATGACTTCCGTGTGCAGCGGCCCAGCCATTTTCGTCAACGTGTCGAGCATGAGGCGCGCGTCGGCCGCGGCATAGTGCAGCCAGCTCTCCGCGCCGAACTTCGGGTATTTGTCGACGCCAATGGCGAGGATGAACAGCTTGCCCTTCTTGTTGAGGACACCCTCGCGATCGAGATAGACGAACAGGTCCTGGACGCTGTCGCCGATCTCGTTATGGGCGGTGACCTGAACGTGGTTCTCGCCCTTCTCGAGCGGAATGCTAAGCGAACGGATTTGCGATTTGGTGGTCGGCTGAAGATCGCGCACGGCGCGCGGCGTCACCTGCCGGCCGTTCACCTTGACGTCGAACCCCGTCACCGGATCGTCGGTCGCGGCGACTTCCAGTTTCACCGAGACCGGGCTCGTGTCGGCGCGGCTCTTGTCGCCCGGATCAGCGATGCGGAACTCGGGCGGCGTGTGATGGGTCAGATCGGCGAGCCTGAAGCCGGAAAGCCCAGCTTCGCGGACCGCTGCACCGGCGTCGGCTAGCTCGAAGGCACGCTTGATGATATCGGGGCGATAGAGGTGTTTCTTCAACCGCGCCGCAGTGACGAACTCGCCAGCTTGCTCCCAGCCCCTGTTGAGCTGCCAACCGATATTTTGGTCGCCGGCGACCGATGAAGCGTAATAGCCCTGCGGCGTCCACAGCACCCATTCGCGTGTCTTGGCATTCACGAACAGCGCCAGGACTTCTTCGCCGTTCGAAAGCCGGAGCCAGCGTATTGTCCCGTCGCCATAAGCCGCGACGACGAACTTGCCGCCGCGCGGGATATTCATGCCCCAGGCTGGACCGGGCCCCGGCTTGCTCCAAAGCTCCTTCCCGTTCTTGGCGTAGGCCCTTATGTAAAAATCCGTGCCGAGCACGAAACGATCAGCGCCGGGCGCGACCGCGACCGAACGCGCTTTCTCGTATTCATCAAGTCCGAGCGGTTTGCCGTCGAGCTTGGGCGTGTAATTGTCTTCCCAGTCACTGAGCTTGAGGCTTTTAGTGTCCGATTCGGCAAGATCGGCCGCGGGTTGAGGCTGATCGGTGAGACGGCCGGCTGCGAGATCGAACAAGACGGGGCTTTCGTTGCCGTAGCCCAGGCCGAAACGGACTTTGCTGCCATCCTGCGAAACCGTGAAATTACCTCTGAGCTTACCGTGCATGTTGACAATGGCGCTTTCCTGCCAAACCAGCTTTTCGCCAGAGAGCGAGATCAGGCCGAAGGCCGGGCCTGCTGCGCCCACTGCAATCGTGTCGCGGCAGGGTAAAAAGTGCATGAGGGTGCCCTGCGCTACAGCGACGTCGCGTCCCTTGCCGCGGCCTTCATGGTCCCAGATGCGAACCGGATGGGCACCTTGAGTGTCGTGATAGCGTCCGCCCGCATAAAGCCGCGTGCCGTCGGAAGACCAGGCGACACTACTAATATCGCCATTGTCAACGTCCGCTGTATCGGCGGGGACCAGGCGCTCCAGGTCCTTGGCGCGGTAAACTTCGACGGCTGTCGAGTCATCGAACCCGACCGCTATCCGGTCGCCGTTCGGATGGACCGCAACGCTGAAAGCTTTTTTGCCACCAGGGTTTTCATTCGACTTCTTTTCAAGCTTGAAGTCCGCCCCGTAGCGCCGCAGCAGGCCATCATAGGCCACCGTATAAAGTCTGCCCGTCGCGTCGAACGCGGCGCCGTAGCTCGCCTTCCCGCCGTAATTCCGGTCGTCCCCGACAAGGCTCCAGCCGGCCGTTTCCCAGACCCGCAGGCCTTCGCCAGCCGCGAGCGTTGCCGCAAGATATCTGCCGTCGGTAGAAAAGGTGAGATGCAGGATAACATTGTCGAGCTTGCCGAGACGGCGGATGAGCTTTCCGGTCGCCGCGTCGAACACATAAGCCCAATGATCTCGGCTGTGGTTCCATCCTCCGGCGGCGACCAACCCGCCATCGGGTGAGAGCGCCACCGCGTAGATCTTGCCGTCATCGCCCGGTCCGATGGGCACCCGCAGCACGCGCAGCAGCTTCGGCGCGCCCGCCCCGTGCTCGGGCAGTGCCCACAGCCGTGCCGTCTTGTCGTCGGAACCGGTCACCAGCAATCGGCAGCCGCGGTCGACTCCGATACGATTTATAATAGCCGTGTGTGTGCCGGTTTCGATGAGCGGGATGGGCTCCGTATTGGGCGGCAGCGTTTGCGCCCACGCCGTGCCTGGCAGTGCCGCCAGCATCAGCACCGCGACAAACGTCCGCCACCCGGTGCGCATTCGCTTCAAGCAGTCCTCCGGCACTCGCGTGCCCTTTCGATAACACAAAAAATGTGGCCCCCGCTTGCGCTTGACCATTGCCGCAATGTCATCGGCGATCATCATGGAGGAGAGTGTATGCCATCGCTGGGAGAGCGGCGAGCCCCACACTACCAGCGCAGAATGTGGGCCGCAGGGTGTATTGAGATCGGTACGAAGCCCGCAATGTCACTGAACTTCGGATCTCTTTAGTCTCGGCCTTCAGTTTTTCGCTTGCCTGTAGGCCGCGGCGAAGATGCGCCAAAACAACGATTCCGCAATCCGCCACTTCTTCGCGCAATCGAGGCGGCCGGCACCGATCAGGCGAAAGCGGTCATGGCCAAAATGCGTGAGATCCCGGTCAACGATTTTTACGTAAGAGACGGCAAGCTCCGCGAAAGACGGGAGGCTCGTGCGTGACATGTACTTCGTGGAGGTAAAAACGCCGGCTGAGTCGAGCGGCCCTTGGGACTACTACAAGATCATTGCAACGATGCCGGGCGATCGGGCGTTTCGCCCGGCAGGCGAGGATGGATGTCCTATCAATAAGCGATGACCGGCCGCCGCGCTTACAAAAATGCCTCTTACGATGAGGATGTCCGGAAGTGGCCCTTAGCCGACATTCCAACCGTCCCGACGAATGTCCGGTATTGGGGGTAAAGCGGACCTGACGCGGACACGTCGCGATGTCCGTTGGTGACCCAAAACGGACATTGGGTCCCGCGGATTGACCGTTGTCCTTTGTCCTTGATGCTAGCCCCATGGATCTGAGCCATTCGGTCTTGGCCCTTCTTTGATTCGTCCTGCTTCGAATTTGCGGGGGGCTTTGATCGTTGGGTGTCTGCTGAACTTGGCGGATTTGAGCAAGACGAGGGCGGGGATGGGAGGGCGGCGCGGCAGATATTTGAGAGTTTTGCCGGCTCCGATTGGTTGCGAAACACGCTGCCAACGAAAACGCCGGGTCAGCGGTGCAAACCCAGCCTTCGCCACGGGTCACAAGCCGACGTGGCAGCTCCATTCTGTGATGTCCGCCTTACCCTCGAAAGCTGACACTCCTCGACGCCATCTCGATGTCCGCTTAGGGCCAATCACGTCGCTTCGAGCGCGCTCCGGCTGCGTCTGTTATTCACCGGTGGCCGCCGATAAACGAGGCCAAGCCGAGCTATCTGGGCAGAGCTAGGGTTCGCCGATTGCGACATGCGGGCGAAATGCGCCGAGATCGCCGCTAGCCTTCCAGTCAAACCGACCGATATAGCTTCGATCATCAGCGACGCCGAAAAACTGTTTGACTGGATCACGACCGGCAAGCTGCGAGAGTTTCGCTCGCCGAATGACGGGGAGACGATCGAGCCGCATTCCGGCAAGGACGCCGTCACCGGCCCCTCCCAACGTGGGCCACCGAAGAGGGAGTCGCCGCGGATGCCCGCCGCAACCACACTCGACAACGTTGTCGAGCAGATCGTGCGCCATGCGCGGGACGACGATGAAGGGACCTGACACCTTCCAGCGGTCATGCGGCGTGCTGCGGCCGGCTCGCCTTCATGCACAAAGGAATCGATGCGCCCCAGCCGTTGCCATATGACCTTGGGGTCCAATCGATTTATAGGCGGGAGATACCAGCCTCGCCTACTAAATATGGCCGGAGACTCCATACGGGAACCGGCGATCACGTAAACACACCGACGCTCCGTGGCTCACCCAAGGCACGGTACACCCCCAAACCTTACAACCTCGACCATTCCCTCACCGTCGGGCGCCGCCTTGAAGGCCGCAATCTGCATGTCGGCATTCGCTCTTCTCTTTGCCACCAGTTTTTCACTATGACAGCGTCATGCTTGTTCTGGTGATTCGCCATGCACACCATTGCTTTCATTACGCAAAAGGGCGGAGCGGGAAAAACGACTCTCGCGGCATCGGTCGCTGTGGCAGCGGCTGGTGCGGGCGAAAAGGTGATTGCGTTCGATCTCGATGTTCAGGCATCGCTCGTGCATTGGGGTGAGCGTCGAAAGGGCGCTCACGCGCCCAGCGGGGTTTTGGTCGAACCGCTTGAAGTCGAACGCCTCCCGCGAATCCGTAAAATTGTTAAGGGAGTTGCAGATGCTGGATTCACACTCGCTATTTTCGATACTGCCTGTGGTGATGGGAAAACGGCGGGTATGGTGGCGGAGGCAGCGGACCTTTGCCTTTTGCCGGCTCGCCCGACGTGCTTGGACGTAGAGGCCACGGCCGCAACTTTTCGATCTTTATTTCTAGCCAAGCGCAGTGTCGCGTTCGTTCTCAATCAGTGCCCACCAACCCACCGGAGCTCGCGAGCAGACCAGGCCGCATCGGCCTTACAGCGCCTCGGACTTCTAGCCCCAATGCTCGCCTCGCGTATCGATTTTCAAGATGCGATGGCTGCGGGTCTGGGCGTCACTGAGCACGCCAGCGATGGTAAATCGGCACAGGAAATTCGGGCGCTCTGGAGCTGGGTTCGCGACTGCCTTTCAAGGAGCGAGGCGACGGCGAGGCAAATCGAAACGGCCGCTTAGTTCGACCTCATCGCTGCCAATGTGACGTCCGCGTGGCTCGCGCGCGGCCAACACCAGCGCGAACCTGCGTCACACGCAATATTTTCCGTTTCAAGAACGCGTAATAGTTATAGCGACCGCCACCTTCGCAGTCGCCTACGCAGCACATTCCTGGTGTCGGTCTAAACGGCCAAACCGGAGCGGTTAGAACGCGTGGCCGCAGACCCGCTGCGGCCCAGAGATACGAACTCCTGGCCCCTAGCGAGCGCAAGAACGCGAAGCGGAGCCCGCCGGCGCTTCGAGAACCTTGGCGCGCTTGAACCAAGCGGTTCAACCGATATCATGAGATGTATGGTTGGTGATCTTATCCACTGCGTGGATGGTGGTGGCACGAAGAGCCGCGCTCGACTCGTCGATGCTGCGGGTGCGGCCTTGGCTGAGAGCGAAGGTGGGCCCTGCAATCCGAGCACCAATCTGGATCGCGCGGTCGCAACGTTCAACACCCTATGGCGGTCCTGCGCCGCCACGGCCGGACTCAATCCTGACAAATTGGGCAATGTGGTGCTGTCCATCGGTGCGGCGGGGCTGTACGTGCCCTCGGCGCGGGCCAGGTTTCTGGCCGCCATACCGCAGTTCGCCGAAACCATCACTCTGAGTGACGGCTACGCAGCGCTGATTGGAGCAGGCGGCGGGAATCCTTGTGGCTTGATAGCTGTTGGCACGGGTGTTGCCGGTCACCGCCTGTGGCCCAATGGGTGGTCGGCGCGACGCGACGCTTGGGGCTGGATCGGGGGAGACCGCGGCAGCGGCGCCTGGCTCGGCAGAAAGGCGCTGCGACATACACTCATGGTAATCGACGGTATTCGCCAGCGAGATGGCCTGAGTGAGCGTGTCCTGGCGGGCGTAGGCGGTCGCGCCCACTTGGCCGAGATGATCTCCGGTGTGACTCCTGATCGGCTCGCGGCGCTTGCGCCAATCGTGCTCGCCGCCGCCGAGGAAGGCGTGTCGCACGCCATCGAAATTCGTCGCCGCGCGATCGAGCATCTGACCGCACTGGCACGGGTGCTCGACATCGGGGATGGCGATTCGCTTTACGCCATCGGCGGCCTTGCGAGCGTTTTTGCACCGTGCGTAGGCGAGCGGCTCCGCCATGCCCTTGCGCTACCGGAAGCTGATGCGATGCACGGCTCCTACTTGGTCGCGACTGGCCGCGCGCCCGGGGAACGAGTCATCGACGAGGTCAAGGCATAGAGGCAGATCGCGTTCAGGCGTGGCGTCTGATTGCGGAGTTGTCATCATGAACGTTCCTTCCGAACCTAAAGGATCAATCCTTACTCCCGCCGGTTGGGTGTCCGGTCGGGTGCGCATCAAGAATCGCCGGGTCGCCCGAGTCGACGGCGAATTGCTCCGCGCGGGTGCGGCGCTCGAAAAACCCTACATCGTGCCCGGTTTCATCGACCTACATGTGCACGGGGGCCTGGGAGGCGACTGCATGTCGGGCGAAGGCGGCGTACGCAAAGCGCTACAATATCATGCCGCGCACGGCACTGTGGCGATGACCCCCACCACGGTCACTGCCCCTATTGCGCAGATCGAGTCCGCCTTGGCCGATATTGTTGCGGTACAAGCCAGGCCGCGATCGGGCGAGGCCGGTGTACTCGGCGTTCATCTCGAGGGGCCGTTCATCAATCCAGGCCGCCTGGGCGCCCAGCCGCCTTATCCGCATCCAGGCGACGCGTCATTGGCGTTGGCGTGGGCCGAACGCTATCCGATCGTCGTGGCCACCGTTGCGCCAGAAATTGCCGGCGGTTTAGACGTTGTCCGGGTCTTCGCCGAGCAAGGCTGCCGCGTGCAGGTCGGACACACCTTGGCGTCGTTCGACCAAGTAAGCACGGCCTTCGCCTGTGGGTGCACGGGCTTTACCCATCTCTTCAACGCAATGACCGGCGCGCATCATCGCAATCCGGGAGCTGCCGCCTGGGCATTGGCCCGCGGCGACCATGCTGAAATCATCTGCGACCTCAACCATGTCCACGCCGACATCATCCTCGCCGCCCGTCGCTCGATCCCCAAGCTCTACGCCGTGACCGATGCCGCCGCGGCCGCGGGGATGCCCGATGGTGCGTACTCACTTGGCGGTCGCAAAGTGTTCAAGCGCGGGCTCAAGGTGACACTCGAAGACAACGAGACGTTAGCAGGTAGTGCGATCAACTTAGCTGATGCAGTCCGCAATCTGGTCTCAATCGGCATTTCTCTGACCGAGGCCGTGGCGATGGCGTCGACCCGACCGGCAGAGTATCTCGGTCGTACCGATCTGGGTCGCATCGCTCCGGGCGCGCGCGCCTCGATGGTGCAACTCGGCGCGAAACTACGAGTGGAAGGAGTGTGGATCGATGGCGAGGGCGTCGATGTCGCAGCCTAAAGGGCGAAACGCGCTGAGCGCGCGGCTGGTGGCGATTGCGGTCGACCTTTGTGCGTTGACAACAGGCCTGATTGAGTGGCGTGATCTAGGGCGTGTATCGCTCTAGCAAAAGCGATCAGCTAAGGGAGGAAGAAGATGAGGAGCCTAGCCGCTTATACTTGCCTCGTATTTGGCGCAATCCTGGCGGGCCCGTCAGGTCATGCGGCGGCCGCGGAGGGCAAATACGTAGTCGGCGTTTCAAATACCCTAATTGGCAACGGATGGCGCGAGGAGATGGTCTGCTCCATCAAAGCCGAGGCGTTGGCATCAGGCAAAGTTTCTAAGCTCGTGCTGGCGAACCGCAATGGCGGTCCATCCGAGCAGATTGCCGACCTACGCAACTTAATTTCTGCGGGCGTCAACATCATCATTCTCAACCCATCCGACCGCAAGGCACTGGACCCGGTGATTGAGCAGGCTATCGCCAAGCACATCCTAGTCGTGGCTGTCGATCAGGCGGTTTCGGCCCCGGGCGCCTATGTCCTTTCGAACGATCAGGTGGCTTATGGGCGCGAAGGCGCCGAGGCGTTGTTCAAGACACTTGGCGGCAAGGGCAATGTGGTCGAGATGCGCGGCATCGACGGAGTGCCCGCCGATTCCGACCGGCACGAGGGCTTCGAGCAGGCGCTGAAGAAGTACCCGGACATCAAGGTCGTGGCCTCAGTATTCACCGGTTGGTCGCACGACAAGGGCTCTCAACAAATCAAAGAACTACTTGGTTCCGGCAAGAAGATCGACGGTATCTGGACCTCCGGCGTCGACAACGTCATCGTCGATGCCTACAAGTCGGCAAATGCGAAGTTCGTGCCGGTGGTGGGCGCCGACGATAATGGCTTCATCGGCCAGATGATCGAGGACAAGGATGCGGGCCTCGTTGCTATTGCTGTGACTAATCCTCCAGCAGTGGGTGGGGCCGGCCTCGGCGTCGCGCTTTCGGTCCTCGAGGGAAAGCAACAGCCGCACGTCGTTCATCTCACGCCGAAGGTATACGTGAACACGAACGCCGCAGGCGTGGATTGGGCGAAATCGGTTTATGACCCGAAGGTCGACCCGACCTATCCGGTGTACAGCGGCATCTCGCCCTACACGAGCTACACCCCGGAGCAGGAAAAGGCGTGCAAGGGGCCGGGCGAAAGCTGATGGTAAGCTAGAGCTAAGCCGTCTTCAGTGTTGGCGATTGCGCGTATCGGTCCCAAGTCGCTCCGCGAACTTACCCTTTGCGGGCGATGCTAGACCGAGATGTCTCGCGGAACTGATACGCGCGCGACCAGGCTGCTCCCACCGACCTCGTCAAGTGGGATGCAGCAGTGTAGTATCGCATGACCTCGACGGAGATCCTGATCGCGGCGAACAACGTCGCCAAGCGATTTGATTCGCTGGTCGCTCTTCAGGCCGCTTCCCTGGAAGTGCGTGCTGGCGAGGTGCATGCGCTCATGGGAGCCAACGGCGCCGGCAAGAGCACGCTGGTCAAGGTTCTTACCGGCGTGTTTCCCGCAGACGGCGGAGAGATAGTGATTCGGGGTCAAGCGCGCCGCTTTCGCTCCCCAGCCGAGGCCCGTGAAGCCGGCATCGTCTCGGTCTACCAGGATCCGGCGCTGGTGCCGGACCTCACCGTGGCGCAGAATCTGCGCCTCGCGCGCGTGCGGCCGGACACGGTGCGCAAATGGCTGGTTGATCTCGGCACTCCGGAGCTCGATTTCAGCGCGTTCGTGCGCGATCTGCCCTATCCGGTCCTGCGCCTGATCGATCTCGCCCGAGCGCTCGCTTCCGATCCCAGTATCCTACTAGTCGACGAAATCACCGCGGCGCTGCCGGCCGATCTTTCGGAGCGCATCTTTGCCGTCGTGCGGCGCTGGCGCGAGCGCGGACGCAGCGTGATCTTCATCTCTCACCGGATGACCGAAGTCTCGGCGCTTTGCGACCGAGCCACCGTGCTACGCGACGGCATCACCGTCGCTGTCATCGAGACCGCGCGCGGCAGCGAAGAGCGCATCGTCGAGCTCATGCTTGGCCGTGAAGTCGCGCACGCCGCCGCCGCGGCGACCGGCACTGCGCGCATCGCCGGCAAGGCACTCAGCAGCGAAACGCCGGCGCTCGAGGTGCGGGGCCTACGCTGCGGACGTTTGCTCAACGATGTCTCGTTCGCGTTACGCGCCGGCGAGGTCCTGGGCGTCGCGGCGCTGGAAGGGCAAGGCCAGGAGGAATTGTTCGATTGCATCGCCGGTGTGCGCGACCGCGACGGCGGCGAGATCGTGGTGCGCGGCCGTCCCCAGCGATTTCGCCATCCCGCCGACGCGATCCGCGCCGGCCTGGTGCTGGTACCGGCCAGCCGCCTGCAGGCGATGCTGCCGCAACGTTCGATCCGCGAGAACGTGGCGCTACCGACCTATCGGGACTTGCGTCATTGGGGTTTGATCGACATGCGCGGCGAACGGGCACGCGTCGAGACGGCGATCCGACGCCTCCAGATCGATACCCGCGCCGAATCGGCGTTACACCACCTGAGCGGCGGCAATCAGCAGAAGGTCATGATCGCCCGCTGGTTGGCGAGCGAGTTTAAGATCCTGCTCTGCTTCGACCCGACGCGCGGCATCGACATCGGCACCAAGCGCCAGATCTATGCTCTGGTGCGTGAGCTCGCCGCGACCGGCGCAGCGGTCTTGCTGTTCACCTCGGAGCTGCCTGAGATTCCTTTGGCGTGCGACCGTGCGATCGTTCTGTTCGCGGGCCGGGTCGTCCAAGAGATGTCCGCCGCCGATGCAGACGAGGCGACCCTGCTGCGCGCCTCGCACGGGCTTGTGGCACAGAGCGAGGTGGACGCGTGACCCCCACCGGAGGAACGCAGCCGACCTTAGGCACCCAGCCGCTCTTCGGCGGCGTCGGACGCTTCATGCATCGCCACCTAAGTTTGGTGGGAACGCCCGTGCTGCTGATCTTGTCTCTAGCGGTAACGGTCGCGATCCATCCCCAGTTCGATTCGTTTGATGCCCAGTCCTTGGCCATGGGGGCCATGCCGCTGGCCTTCGCCGCCGCTGCACAGGCCGTGGTTTTGATCTCGGGCGGCATCGACCTGTCGGTCGGCTCGATGATAGCCGTTTCCAACGTGCTCGCTGCCGCGACAATGGAGAATGCGACTTTCGGCGAGTCGCTGCTCTTTGCCGCAGCGATCGTGGCGCTGGGATCGGTGCAAGGCGCCGTGAACGGCCTGATCGTGGTTTTCTCGCGCGTTCCCGACGTCGTGGTAACGCTTACCACAGGCTTCATCTGGGGCGGGGTGGCGTTGCTTATCCTCGAGAAACCAGGCGGAGGCGCTCCCCAGGAGTTTCTTGATTTGGGCGCGGGCACCCTCTTCACGCCCTGGATATCCGGTGCACTCATCCTGGTCGCGGCCGCTGTTGCTGTCATTTGGGTTCCGGTGCGGCGGAGCCGGCTGGGCCTCTTGCTCTACGCCGTAGGAAGCGACAAGGCGTCCGCATTCCGCAGTGGTGTGAATGTCGAGCTTACGCGCTTCCTCGCCTACGTACTGGGAGGATCGTTCAGCGCCGTCGGCGGCATCGGCCTCATCATGACAACCGGCATCGGTTCGCCGCTCGCCGGAGTCTATTATACCTTAAGCGGATTGGCGGCGGCGGTCCTTGGAGGTGTCAGCCTGACCGGTGGGCGTGGCGGAATATGGGGGCCCGTGCTTGCGGCCTATGTGCTCACCTTGATCCCGACTGATCTAATTTTTTTGAACATCGACCCTAACTTCGGCCAGGTGATCCAGGGCACACTGATCGTGTTGGTGGTGATGGGCGGCGGCCTCGTCACGCTCCTTCGGGCCCGCAAGAGGTGAAGGTGATCGCGGACTCGGTCTCTGGGGAGGACTCCGTGCCCGGTCGCGGACGACGCCCGCTCGGCGTACTGCGCAGGTACACTGTTGCGGCCTTGACGGTGTTGCTGTTCTGCTTCGTCGTCGGCATCGAGATCGCGGTGCCCGGAACCGTCACCCCGATCTGGATTTCAAACATCGTTCTGTTCGCGGCACCCCTCGGCATTCTGGCGGCTGGTCAGACGCTAGTGATGCTGGCGGGCGGTATCGATCTTTCGGTGGCAAGCGTCGCCACGGCCTCTGCTTACCTTATGGCGACCCACTCGTCTCTGGGAGGTGTCGCCGCCGTTCTCTGGGGTCTCGCGGTCGGTTTATCGGTTGGCCTTATCAATGGCGTCGGCGTCGCCGCTCTCCGCGTGCAGCCGCTGGTGATGACCCTGGGCACTGGACTGATGACCGAAGGATCGTTGATCGTTTACAGCCAGAAGATGCTGGCGTCGGCGCCTCACGTTCCGTCGTTCATTCAAGCGTTGGGCAGCGGCAAGGTACTTGGCGGCGTCCCAATCGACCTATTTTTATGGGCGCCGATTGCGGTCGCGGTCTTAATCGGCCTTCACCGCACCGGCTTTGGCCGACTTCTCTACGCGGTGGGCGACAATCGCGAGGCTTGCCAACTGTCCGGCGTACGCGTCTGGCAGGTTCTGCTGACCGATTACGTCGTGTGCGGCTTGCTGGCCGCCGCAGCCGGCTTGGTGGTGGTGGGCGGAACAAACTCCGCCGCCATGAGCTTGGCCGATGTCTACCTCTTGCCATCAGTTGCCGCGGTAATCATCGGCGGCACTTCGATCTTTGGTGGTCGCGGCGGCTATGCAGGCACCATCGTCGGCGCACTGATCCTCACCGTATTGAACAGCCTGCTCACGCTTCTGGATGCGCCCGAGCCGATCAGACAGATTCTCTACGGAAGCATCATTCTGTTACTTGCGACCGCGTACACGAGATTGACGGATTGACGCAAGTGTCGCGCCGCCATCACATGGAGGCAACTCCAATTTGACGCTCGCATATCGATTTATCGTTCAAGAAGGCGCACAATGTCGGAAGCAAACATCATCGGCACGCTGCGAATCGGCCTGATCGGTAGCGGTTTCGTCGCTAAGTTCCATGTCGAAGCCCTGCTCTCGGTCCGACACGTGACCGTGAGCGGCATCTACAGTCCCAATGCTAAGCACCGCGAAGCATTGGCGCAGCGCGTCAATGAACTCGAACTTGGGCCCTGCCAGGCCTTTCCCTCGCTTGAGGCAATGCTGCTTTCCGGCGCGGTTGATGCAGTATGGATTCTCAGCCCCAACGATACGCGGCTCGAAACTATGCGTGAAATCAGCCGCCTCGCCGGGACGGGCAAGACGAAGCTCGTCGGAGTTGCCTGCGAGAAGCCGCTGGCGCGCACGCTCGCCGAGGCGCGCGAAATGCTGCGTCTCGCGGAGGCCGCTAAGCTATTGCATGGCTATCTTGAAAATCAGCTGTTCGCGCCCGCTCTTGAGCGGGGCAAGGAAATCGTCTGGCGGCGTGCTGTCCCTTTTGCCGGCCGGCCCTATCTGGCACGCGCCACTGAAGAGCACAGCGGGCCGCACATGCCCTGGTTTTGGCGAGGCGTGCAACAAGGCGGCGGTACATTGCTCGACATGGGCTGCCACAGCGTCGAGGTGGGGCGCTTTCTGCTAACCAAGCCCGGTGCACCGCGCGGCGAACTCCGCTTGATAAGAGTGAACGCGACGGTCGACAACCTAAAGTGGACTCGTCCCGAATACGTCGCAAATCTCAAGGCCAGGATGGGTAACGAGGTTGATTACAGTAAACGTCCGTCGGAGGATTACGCCCGCTCGGTGCTGACATTCCGCGATACTGAGGGTCGCGATGTGTTGGTCGAATGCACCAACTCCTGGGCCTATGTCGGCGCCGGACTGCGTGGGACTATCGAGCTGCTCGGAGCAGAATATGCGATGGAGTACAACTCGCTGAATACCAGCCTCAAGGTATTCATTTCGCGCGCGGTCGGCGGCGGTGGAGAGGGAGAGGATCTCGTTGAAAAGCAAAACGCCGAGCAGGGGCTGATGCCGGTGGTCGAAGACCCTGCTGGCGCCCTTGGCTATGTTGCGGAGGACCGCCACGTCGTGGATGCGCTTCGCCACGGCCGGATGCCCATGGAGACTTTCGCGGACGGCGTGGCCGTGATCGAGATGCTCATGGCGCTCTATCTTTCGGCCGAGCTAGGCCGCGTGGTTGAGATGCCGGCAGCGGAACTCGAGACCTACGTTCCAATGGTCGCGCGGGAAAAATGAACCGCCGATTAGATCGGTCGTTGGGTTTGTAGGTCGCTATTCTCACTAGCTGCTTTTTGGCACGATGTCGGTTTGGAGCGAGGAGGTTGATGCGCGTCCCAGCGTTTCGGGCAAACCCAACTCCCGGCGGACGATGTTCGTTCCTTGAGCAATTGCGACGGTTTTAAAGAAGGCAATGTCGCGATTGCAGCCCTGCCGCCCGAAGCCGCAGTCGCTTGAGACAATCAGCTGCTCTGGGGGAATGTATTTCAAAGCAGTGCGAATTGAGCCAGCGACTTCCTCGTCGCTTTCGACCTGAAGCCGTCGGTGACTCACCACACCAATACAGATCTTTTTCTTTAGCTGATCCTTGAGCGGCGCGAATAGTTCAATCTCCCGCATGCTTCGATCCTTCATTTCAAGCGTCCAGACGTCACCGCGACATGCTTCTAGGTAGAGTTGGAAGGATGCGCGATAGCTATCGTCTTCAATGACACGCTGCATGTTTGGATTGCCCCAACAGGTGTGAATCCAAATTTCCACGTCATCCAAACCTTTTACCTCGCGGTTGTAACACTCGATCATGAACTTCACATTGTCATGATCGCTACCATAGGTGTTGGCCCAGAAATGGAGAGTAGGTTCTTCGATCTGAATGCAATTGCAGCCGGCATCGCGAAGGGCGAGAAGCTCGGTGTTCATGGCGACGGCCATATCCCAGATCACCTCGCGCTGATCCTTGTATTTTGGCGTGTGGAGATCAAGAAACAGCCCCATGACTTGAGAACAACATGTGCCGAAACGGACGGGCTTGGAAGTTTTGGCCTGAGCAAGCCGCCAGATTTTGGCGTAGTCGAGGGGGCGATGCTCGACCTTGTCCACGACGTGGGGCCAGCGCCAACCCGTGTAGATTTCGTTGAGCAACGTGCCGGGAGGATAGCGCAGCCAGGGCGAGCGAGTTTCCTCAGACTGAAGGTAATCGCCCGCGAATCCGGCCCATCGTTGCAGCGGATAATGATGCCATGAGCGACCTGCCATGTCGTCATCGCAGTGCATGTCACCGTGAGTGAGGATGTCGATACCAGCGCGATCCTGATCGCTGATGACCGTCGCGAGGACATCTTGGAACTTCTCGCGAAAGCGCACATCCATCATACAGGTGTCGAGCGGCCGGCCCCACATGCTGACGTCAAACCAGTGGGGCCGCGGCCATGAGCCGGTGGTTGTGCAGGGGAGAACTGTCTTGGCTGTTGTCGTGAACATCACGGTATTTAAGAGGCAGGGCAGGAGGATGGCAAGCAAGTATTTGCGAGTGGAGGGGCCTCTGCAATGCGATGGCGAACACGGAGCCCTTTAGTCTTACGTAGACCTGGCGCAGTATTACGATAAGTTCAACTCGTCATCGGGTTCTGCGGATTGAAGCTAATTCCCACCTGTCTCGCGAAGCGTCGGTGGGCTCCGCGCAGCCATGTCTTCCATTGACATGAGTCGAATATTCGCGAGTTTTGCATTTCAGCTGCGAAATAGGTCAATCGGCATGACCCGACACCCATTGTTCTTGATCGATAAGGGAGCCGGTCATGGGGAGCGAAGCCTCCGACAACAAAAACAAAGCCAGCTTGGCGACGTCCTCCGGCGCAATCAATCGGCCAAAAGGTTGCGCTCGTTCGGCAGCCTCCAGCCAATCTCCCCCCTTGCCGAGAGTTTCGGACTGCATCTTCATTTCGGCGGGTGTGGCGGTCCACCCTACATTGATCCCGTTGACGCGGATCCGATCGAAGCGATGTGCTTGAGCGGCATTCTTTGTTAGCAGGGCTAATGCTGCCTTAGATGCCGAGTAGATTGCCAAGTCCCGCGACCCGCAGTGAATGTTCATCGAAAGAATATTCACGATAGATCCTGAAGCATGACGCGCAAGCATATCGGCGATGCAGTGCTGCATGAGAAACGCTGGCGCGCGAGCGTTGACCGCAAACAGCGTGTCCCATAAATCGACGGTTGAGTTCGCGACACTGGCTCGATCTGTGCGCCCCGCAGCGTTGACAAGGTAATCGACGCGCCCGAACTCACCTATGCAACGATGAACAATTTCGCGCGCCGCGAGCGGCTCGGCCAGTTCCGCGAGAACGAAGCGAGCTTGTGTGCCTAATGACCGGAGTTCCTCCGTGACCGCTTCGCCGTTTTTCCGATCCCGGTCGACGACGCAAATGCCCGCAGCGCCACTGCGCGCGAGAGCGACGCCAACCGCCCGCCCGATACCCTGTGCCGCCCCGGTGACCAGCGCCACCTTGCCGAGCGTAGTGATGTCCATGACTCGTCAACTCTCGAGAACAGTGTAATCTACATAGTCACAGTATATGGTTGGCAAGGCAACGCAGACGCGAGTCACAGCGGTATGTTGAGGCAAAGACTCGACGTGCATTTATGTGGACTCCATGGATGGCCTTCCTCCGGGATGGTCGGGGCCCATTGGTCCCTGTGCGGCGCAACGTTCCCTATTCACGGGCTGGCGCGCGCGGATCTGGAACAGTTTCGTTTCAGTGACCAAAGACGGGCGGTTGCGCCGTAGGAGGTGGTTATGAAATTGGGCTTCATGAGCGCTGCGCTACCTCAATGGACGCTTGATCAGGTAGTCGACTGGGCCAGGACCAATAAATTCGAAACGCTGGAACTGATGTGCTGGCCAACGGGTGATGCCAACCGCCGGTACGCTGGAGTAACACACATCGATGTGTTGAACTTAACCAAAGCAAGCGCGGCAAGAGTCAACACGCTGTTGAAGTCGCACGGGCTCGAGTTGTCCGCACTGGGTTACTACCCGAATCCCATGCACGCCGACACCAGCCATCGGGAACAGGTCATTGCGCACCTGAAGAGAGTAATCGAGGCGGCCGCACTGCTCGAAGTGCCGGTCGTCAGCACATTTGTCGGGCGTGACCGAACCAAAACTATTGAGCAAAGTCTGAACGATTTCGCCGGCGTCTGGCCTCCTATCGCGAACTTCGCCGCAGAACGTGGCGTGCGGTTGGCGATCGAGAACTGTCCGATGATCTTCAGCAACGACGAATGGCCTGGTGGCGACAACCTGGCCCACGCACCCGGAATATGGCGGCGCATGTTCGAAATCATACCACAGGTGAACTTCGGCTTATGCTTCGATCCATCTCATCTGGTATGGCAAATGATCGACGTTGCGCGGGCGGTTCGGGAGTTCGGTTCTCGAATTTTTCACGTTCACGCGAAAGACCTGCAGATCGATCGCGAACAACTTTACCAGAATGGGATCCTGTCCCTCGGCATGGGTTGGCAAGTGCCGCGCCTGACGGGTCTCGGCGATGTGCAGTGGTCGGAGTTTTTCTCAGCACTCTACTCGACGGGGTACGACGGAGCGATCTGTATCGAGCACGAAGACCGCGCGTTCGAGGGCTCGACGGAGCAAGTTCAACGAGGCTTCCTTCTCGCTCGCGACGTGTTGCGGCCCCTGGTGCATTGAGGGGGAGAACTATTCGTGGTGCACGCCGTATCGGACGTCCGTAGTGGGGACCGTCGACTTCGGATTGGAATGGTGGGCGGCGGGCGCGAAGCCTTCATCGGCGCGGTCCACCGGATGGCAATTCGGCTGGACGACCAAGCCTCTGTCGTCGCTGGAGCACTCTCATCTGACGCCGAGGTCGCAGCTCTGTCAGCCGCCGACATCGGCATTGCGCCGGATCGAGCTTACGCTAGTTACGAACAAATGGCGCTGGCCGAGGCCACCCGCAGCGACGGCGTCGAAGCCGTAGTTATCGTGACTCCCAATCACCTGCACGCGCCAGTCGCGCGAGCCTTCATGAGCGCCGGCGTCGACATCATCTGCGACAAGCCCCTCGCCTCCACCCTCCAGGACGCTTGTGATCTCCTCGAGCGCACGCGTGCCTCGGGTCTCGTGTTTGCGGTCAGCCTCAACAATACTGGTTATGCGATGGTGCGCCAGGCCCGTGAGATGGTCGCTGCAGGTGCGATTGGCGATATACGCATTATCCGGGTGGAATATATTCAAGATTGGCTCACGTTGCCGATCGACGCTGAGGGGCAAAAGCAGGCGGCATGGCGAACGGACCCGAAGCGCGCAGGTCGCTCCGCGTGTCTCGCCGATATTGGCGTTCACGCCCATTCTCTTGCAGCCTACGTGACCGGTCTCACGCTAGAATCGGTATGCGCCGACCTCAGTACGTTCGTGCCGGGCCGCGCACTGGACGACAACGCCCATGTGTTGCTGCGCTACGCGGGCGGCGCCCGCGGTGTCCTGGTGGCGAGTCAGGTCTCGCCCGGCAATTACAACCGCTTGAGCCTTCAAGTGTACGGTTCGTCCGGCGGCATCGAATGGTGCGGCGAAGAGCCCGACGTCTTACTCTACTGCGAATTAGGCAAGCCGAAGCAGCGGCTGGTGCGCGGCGGTCCGGGCGCCACGGAACAGGCCAAACGATCCTCTCGTCTGCCCGCCGCGCACCCCGAAGGCTATATCGAAGGCTTTGCGAATTTCTACCGCGACGCGATCGAGTTGATCCGGGCCCGCCGTTCAGGAACCGCGCCGGACCCGGCGGCCCACCGGGCGGTTCCGACCGTTGAAGACGGGGCGCGCGGACTCAAATTTGTAGAGTCGGCAGTCGAGTCTCATCTCGCAGGCGGTGTATGGGTACCCGCCGTTTTGTAGTTCTCGCTACCGTCGGAAAACTTCATATACGGCCGCACGAAGGTGAAGTCCGTCAGTGCGCTGGCGATAACGCGAGGTGCCGAAGCGGCGGCGCGCCGTGGCGATTGCGCGAATGGCGTTGGGCGTCGGAGTATCGTTGACGAACAGATCGCGGTCGCCATTGACTTGGTCAATGAATCTACAACGAACGATGCCCGCACCAAAAAAGCAAAGACTCGATCGCCTCCAACAACCATGACGTATTTCTTTCACAGGTCCACGCCGTCAAAGAGGTGGCGGCCGACACTCGCGTTGTTCATTTGGTGCGCGTCACCTTCTTTAAATGTCTCGGGTTATCAACGTTGGTACCGCGGCATCCAGCAAGTGTAACGAGAAACGCGTAAAAGCTTTGAATTAGACAGATCGCATCGGCATCGGGATGTTCGGGTCGGAGTGTCGGCAGGCGACCGCTTTGTGGCCTACCCGGTTCGGCAACGAACACACAGGCGCCTTTGCGGCGCAGGTCAGAAACAAGATCCTCCAGGCTTTCAGCGGACTCGTCGTTCGGGCTGAACGCCAGAATGGGAAAAGCGCTGGAAACGAGCGCCATCGGTCCATGATGAAATTCCGCGGCACTAAATGCTTCGCCGTGAAGCTCACAGGTTTCCTTCAGTTTCAGGGCCGCTTCACCGGCTATTGCTAGCGTCGGACCGCGGCCGATCGCCGCCAGGCTGTTTGCGTGAGTCAATGGAGCTAATGCTTCACTCCAATCGAGCTCGGTCGCTTCGGCAAGGCGCTCCGGCAGCCGAACGCAGCTTTGGCCCATTGCCGCGTCATCAGTCCATGTGGCCGTCATCTGCAATAGCGCGGCAAGCGACGCTACAAAGGTTTTCGTTGCGGCAACGCTGAGCTCGGTTCCTGCACCCAGCGGTAGAATGAATTCAGATGCGGCTGCCAAGGGACTGTCCGGAACATTGACGATGGCCACAGTCATCGCACCGGCGGTTCGGGCCATTGCAGCCATTTCGATCAGATCATCGCTGCGACCAGACTGCGAAACGGAGAGAAACAACTGATCCTTTAGATTGAGATGGCGCCGATATACGCTTGCGATGTTGGGCGCCGCTGCAGCCACCGGAATACCAAGATGGCGTTCAAATAGATGCTTGGCGAACGTTGCCGCGTGCGCGGAACTGCCCCTGGCGCAAGTCATGACAAGATCAGGCCGTCGACGACTGAGGCGCTTGATCAATGCAGCGAGCGGTTCGGCGATCATCTGGGCCTGTTGGCGCACAGCCGAGGCCGCGTCGCACAGTTCGCTTCGCATGCCGGCAGCCATTGGCTTCATCGCCGTGTCGTCCTGTGACGTGAGGTAAGCATCAGGTTATCCGTGTTAGCGACACTGTGGTAGACATCCCCGCCCGAGGCGCGATCGGATCAGCGCGTTGAGTTGGAATTCGGGAAGCGCAGCGCTGGCTGCGCGGCAGTTCAAGCGCCATCTCGGTTGCTCGTGACATTTTATTGGGTCAAAGTTGGGTCCGAGATGGCACGCGTCGAACTCTACAAGGCATATCGGATCCTGGCCTATGAGCGCCATCCGCCGGAGGGTCGATGGTTAGCTGAAATTCGCAAGACCGATGGATCGGCACTCGTTATTCTGCCGGACGGTAGCGCTCGCAAATTCATAACAACGTCGACGGCGACGTTTTCAGCGGAGGCGGCGATTGCGCTCGCCAAGCGGGCAATCAACGGCGGTGGGATGAAATAGGCCGCTCACCGTTCCCGCGGTCACGACGCGCCGCAGGGCAGAAACCTGTCGAAGCGTCCAAGATCTTGTGGCGCTTCAGACCCAAACTGTCCGGGAACATCTGGAATCCCTTCTAGAAACCGCACGACGGACGGCCGATCATTCGACCCGGATAGCTGAGCAGGCACTCAGAAAATGAGCGATACCAGTCTCACGCCTCGTTAGGTGTCGGAGCTTTTAAGTCAATGACTGAAAGACCCGGTTCCCTCGTAGCGGCGGCGCGCCACTAAGCGACGACGACGCGAAATGATCTCTCGAAAGCCGTAGCCTAAGGCAAAGCCAAAACTTACAGGTAGAAGGACTAGGCCCCAGAGAAGATGTTGCATTAGACAGATCCCACAGACTGGACGCTTGAACTAAACCCTATATTGGCCAGGGTGTTCCTGCACCGCAGCACTCGGGCGGTGGCGACGAATGTTGTGAAAATCTAGGCCGAGCGGTTTCCGACAGCGGCTCAGACTAGGTCCGATAAATGCCGTTCTCGGAAGCAGCTCGCTGATGTCCGGTGATGCCCGATATCAGACATTTCTGCTATCGATGCGATGGGCCTTGAGCTGATTTTGCGCGAACGGCGGTGGTCGTCGCACGGTCAACGACGCAAACGCCGCGGACGCCACTGTCCTCAAGGCCGCGGCGACGGAGGATTATTTGGCGTCGCGAACGGAACTTTTAGCCCTTGACTCGCCCGATATCGCCAATACGATTAAAAGTCGCGTACACCGCGAACGCGCAGGTGGTCCGACCGGGAGAGACGCGCGAGCAGCGGGTCGTACGGGAGGGCGTCCTATGAAATCTATATATTTTCAGACAGTGCCGGCAATCGCATTGATGATGGTCGGGAGCTGGAGCCCGGCGTGGGCTGACACGACTGACGTCAAACTCCCAGCCCCGGTGATCGTAGGAAAATCTGGTAAGCACTGCAAAGACGACCCTCATTGCTTCAACAGGTATCACTACGCAATCAAGCCCGCCGCGCACGTAAATCCTGGCCAGCTCTTCGTGCTTGAGACCCGCGATGCACTCGATTCCGATCTCGCTTTTGATTCGAAGCCGCAAGACGTTGCGGCCGTTAACCTGAACCTGGTGCATCCCCTAACGGGACCCGTCTACGTCGAAGGGGCAAAACGCGGCGATGCACTCGCGGTGACCATCGTGGACATCGCGCCCGATGATTTCGGTTACACCACGATCGTGCCCGGCTTCGGCTTCTTGCGCGATGTATTCCGCGATCCTTTCATTGTGCACTGGGAGCTGAACCGGCTCGAAGCGCGTTCGAAGGATCTGCCTGGAATCGCCGTTCCGATGAACGCATTCATGGGAACGGTCGGTGTATTGCCGGGCAAGCCGGAAATCGACAAATGGCTTAAGCGCGAGAAGGCGCTGGCCGATGCGGGCGGCGCCGCATTGACCCCACAACCCGTTGATGCGTTGCCGTCGGACCTGTGCGGTACCGGCGGTACGGCGAAGGACGAATGCGTGCGGACGGTTCCCCCACGCGAAAACGGCGGCAACCTCGACACCAAGGAAACAGTGGTCGGCACGACGCTACTCTTCCCCTGCTTCGTCGACGGTTGCGGGCTGTTCGCGGGCGATGTCCATTACGCTCAGGGTGGCGGCGAAGTGTGCGGCACGGCCATCGAGATGGGCGCCAAAGTGACCATGCAAGCCAAGATCATGCCGGGCATGGCTTCGCTGTTGTCGACCATGCATTTCGAAGGCGGCGCGCAGCTCAAACACCTCGCTCCGAGCAGCTTCTACGCTGTCTCGGGGCTTCCGCTTAAGCCGGAGGGCGAGCTACCGGTCTTCTCCACCTATCTGGGCGGTCAGAAAATCGCGCCGCTCGCCAACCTCTCTGAGGACGTCAGCCTGGCAGCGCGAAATGCCACGCTCAACATGATCGACTTTCTGGTCAAGACCAAAGGGTTGAGCCGCGAGCAGGCCTATATACTGGTCAGCGTGGCCGTCGATCTCAACATCGCGCAACTCGTCGATGTACCGAACCTCGGTGTCACGGCGATCCTGAACCGCGACATATTCGTGTCACAGTAAAACGATGCGTAGGCGCGGCATCATCGCCGTCGCGCTCGATTCCGGCAAGTATGAAACGGCGCGCGTTGCTGACGTTAGGTGCGGGTGCGGCGGCGTTTGTCCTAGTCGGACACCGGCCGACCACCGCTGACGCACACGAAGGGTCGGCAGGGCGGATCTCGTTTAGGCTTCAGCTCGCCGACCTTAACCCCGACCGCATGTGGCCGGTCTACCGGCGCTACCATCTCCTGATTGTCGGCCAGCGTGACGATGAGAGGAGTAGCGCTTTCACCGCGGCGGTCGTCGACGTGCTGTCGCATTATCTGCCCAGCTCTCGCCCTCAGGTGGTCAGCGCCGCGGACGCGCGGCGCATCGGCGTGCTCATCGCCACCGATCAGCAGGACGTCGCCATCATGCAGGCCGAGAGCGCTGAGGCCCTCTTTCTGGCGAAGCCGCCCTTCGCGGACATCCCGAAAGCACCGCTAAGGATCATTGTTTCGTTCGAGAGTCACGTTCTGGTTTGCCGGCCAAATTTCATGGCCCGCCACGCCTATCTCCTAGCAAAGACGTTGGCCGAACATGCGGAGGGCCTCCCTGCGCCCGCCTTCGCGCCGGGTGGCGTCGTCCCGGCGCACCGGGGGTCGCAGGCTTTCTTCGCTGGTGAGGAAATACCGAATGACTGACTACTATCTGATCGCCGGCTTTTCCCGCGCCGATAAGGTGTGGAAATTGTCGCGCCTTGGCGGGATGGCTCTCGCGTTTTTGGTTCTTGTGCTTTCGGTGCTCGGCCTGCGCTCGCCGGGCGCGCACGAGACGATCGACGCCGAGGGAGTGAACGCGATCCTGGCGACCACCGACACGGCGGCTGCGCGCCTCAAAAGTGCTGCCGGATCAGCGGCGGAGGGAGAGGCGATGTTTGCGCTCGGCATGGTGCAGGTCGAGGCAACCGCCGTTCTCAACCGGGATCTCGCCGCCCACAGCGGCCAGCTCACATTCAACGGACAGTCACTGCAGAAGGCGCTCGCCCGACGGAATTTGGCACCCCGCCTCGATGACGCGATCGGGCGGTACCGCCTGCCGACCGCCTCGCTCGAGCAAGCGCTTCACCTCTCGCTTGCGCGATCGGACGCATTGCGCGCGCGGTTCGAGCTTCTGAAGGCGGGCTTTTACGAGAGTTTCGTGCTCGATCCCTTCCAGCTGGTCGGCATGAACTTCGATGACCTTGATGGGCAGATCGCCGAGGCCAAATCGTTGGCCTCGGTTCTCTCGATCCCGGACGAGGCCGAAGAGGCGGCGTTCATTCACGGCATCGATCTTGCGCGAGCCGCCCGACTAGTGCGCGAGCCTGACGCGGCGCTAGCCTACGCCGCCAAAGCGCGCGCGGCTCTTGGGTCGTTTGCCGAAGCCTACCCCGAGAGCATGCGCGCGGCTTCCGCGGAAATCATCCTCAAGAGCCTCGGCGGCAGCGAATGATTGGCGGCCGAACTAAGCCGCATCCGTGAGCCAAGCTTTATCCCGCGCATTTGTCGTCGCCGGCATGGCCGTTGCCATTCTCGCAATGTATCCGGCACAAGCCCACAACGCGGGAGTCAGTACCTCGCGGGTCGCTATCCACGGTCGCACTATCGACGTCGAAATAAACGCGCTTGGTCGTGATTACGAAACGGCGGTCGGCGTTCGCATCGCCGACAAGGGATCGGGAGAGGTCAATGGAGTCGCGCTGGCGGTGATGGCGCGGTCCATCCTCAGCTACGTCGACCAAAACGTCGCCGTTCTAGCCGGAAGTAAACGATGTACGTCCCGACCGGGAACCGCAAAGGGGGCCGACACCCACATTTTGGTGGCGATGGCGTGGAGCTGTCCGCCCGACGGCGAGCTCCGCTATCGCGTGACACTGTTTCAGGACGTCGATCCGGCAGCGCGGCACCTCGCTCTTATCTCCACTGAGAGCGGCGAACGGGAGCTTGTCCTCGACAACCATGTACCGGAGATCGCGCTCTCCGGTGCCGGCTCGTCGGTGCTACAAATAGTCGGAAGGTTTGTCGCTGCCGGCATCGAGCACATCTTTCTCGGATATGACCACGTCGCGTTTCTCATCGCCGTCATCCTCTGGGGCCAAAGGCTGTGGCCGCTGATCAAGGTGGTGACAGCGTTCACTGTCGCCCACTCGCTGACGCTCACCCTCGCTGTTCTCGACGTCGTGCGGCTGCCACCGTCCATAGTCGAGCCGCTGATCGCTGCCACCATCGTTTACGTGGCCGCCGAAAATTTCTTTGTTCGCGATATCAGCAAACGGTGGCGCGCCACTTTTGTGCTTGGCCTGGTGCACGGGTTCGGATTTGCCGGTGCGCTGCGCGAATACGGCTTGCCTCAGGGCGCGCTGCTGCCAGCGTTGGCGGCATTCAATATCGGCGTCGAGATCGGGCAAGTCGCGATCGTGGCGCTGATCTTTCCCCTTTTGTTATGGTCGGATCGTCTCGGCGGCGCGGCCGAAAAGGGACGGAGTGTTGCGCTGGTATACACCTTTTCCGCGGTGATCCTGGTGTTGGGGCTTTATTGGCTGATCGAACGCACCGTGTATGCGTAAGGCGTCTGAGGGTGCTCGCCAAACAACCATGCACTTATTATGGCCGTTCGCGGCGGCAACCTCGGGTGTTGGCGTTGCGTCAAACCACTGCTCGGCACCGTTAACGTTTCAGTCCCTGCTCGATCAATAACCGGAGTGCTTTTGAACGGGAAAGATGTTTGCCGGCGGCCCACTTGTCGATAGCTGTGATGACTGCGGGCGATAACCTCACGGGGATTGTTTCCCCGTAAAGGCGGCCTCGCGGCCGACCCCGTGATTTTTTGTGTACACTTTTTTCTTGCTTTGGCATCACTTTCGTGTACACAAATATTCGGCGTTCGGGAAGACCCCTTTTAAGCCTCACATGCGGTGGGAAATGACTTCCGATAACTCCCCTTCTCGGAGCCTTGTTATAGCAGACGCCGGTGCAGTGTCGGCGACGCTCGGTCCTGAGCTTGACCGGGCCGCGGGCTTTGCTCGTGCCGAGAAATCAGCAGCCACTCGGCGGGCCTACCGGTCGGATTTCAACCTTTTCCAAACATGGTGCGAGGCAAAGCAGGTCCCTGCCCTGCCTGCTCGACCCGACACCGTGGCTGCCTTCCTCGCGGCGGAGGCGAACCGCGGCTCAAAGTCATCAACAATCGGGCGCGGGCTGGCTGCAATCCGGTACGCCCACAAGCTGGCAGGTCATGAGCCACCTACAAACTCTGAAGCGGTCAAGGCAACATTGCGAGGTATTCGGCGTGCGACCGGCAGTGCCCCTGTGCGCAAGGCGCCCGCGACCTCTGACAAGATCCTGGCAATGGCCCAGACAGCATCTTTGAGCCCCAAAGGATTGCGTGACCGTGCAATTCTGCTGCTTGGCTTCGGAGGCGCTTTCCGACGTTCCGAGCTAGTCGCCCTCGATATCGCTGACATCGAGTTCTGCAGTGGCGGTCTTCGGGTGACGATCCGAAAGAGCAAAACCGACCAGGAGGGGCAAGGCGCCACCATTGCGATTGCAAGGGGTTCAATCGCCTGCCCAGTTGAAGCTACGCTCAACTGGATCACGGCAGCCACCATCAAGGATGGCCCTCTATTCCGACCGGTTGCGCGGAACGGGAAGATATTGAACCGACGGCTTTCGGATAGAGCCGTCGCGGACGTCGTGAAAACCTATGCGCGGAAGGCAGGCCTGAAGGCGGCTGAGTTCAGTGGACATTCGCTGCGATCGGGATTTCTCACGTCGGCTGCACGCCGTGGCGCCTCCCTCTTTAAGATGATGGACGTGAGCCGGCATAAAAGTGTCGACACCTTGCGCGGCTATGTACGCGACGCGGAACTTTTCCGGGATCACGCTGGTACCGGCTTGCTCTAATTGCCGTTCAAAGGCTGGGGCGCTCTATAAACGACCATACGATAATAAGCGACCGGGCTATGTCGCCAAGGCTCGAATGAAGTTTCAATCGCAGCACCCGTCGCAGCAAATGGTTCGTTTCGAGGAGGAGAATAGACGCCGGGGAGGAGCGCCGACCAATGTAAACGAGCTAATTATGCTTGTGGACGAAGCGGAATTGATGATGGGAATACCTTATCGGAGAATTGCTCCTTTCCGGATATCCGCTTGGCCCCTACAAGCGGCGGAACGCGGACATGCCACGAGGTGGGGAGGCTAGCTCGAATGGAGTCCGACGAACATCAAAAACGCTGGCGAGTCATCAGCCAATCAGATGTGGCCAACGTTTGTCGAGAGATCTGTGAGGCCATCGTCGGACTAGAGTGCGCATTCGAAGCAGGGCAACTCTCGAGCAGAATGACATCGGACGGCTTCGAGCAGGTCCTAGGTGCGAAGCTCTACGAGACCTATGGAAAGCTTGCCGACAACGCTCCGGGACGCCCTGCGACCCATGCCGGTCAGCTCGGGGACGGGTCGACCTAGTCGGCGGAAGAAATTACATGGATGAGCGCTGCGCTGTCTGCGGATGCCGGTTGCTGCGCTCTGGGAGTACGCCAAGCCGACGAAGCAAGGTCGGAGCCACGCGACCCGGCATCATTTGGTCGCCGAACGAAGCTGTTCTGCTACGAGTTGCCATCAGCTGCTGCACAATCCCGTGCTTCTGCCGGACGACGTGAAGCGGTTCTTGATACTGGTGCGCAAGCGCGGGCTCTCCCAAGATAAAAGCCCGATGACTACACGCGCCCCCCCGAAGGGGGCTTGGCCCGATTTCGGCCTTGCCCCGTTGCTCGGAGCGGGTCACAATTCAACTCACACGGGCGGTCGGGGCGTACGGTATCCAGAGGTGTATTGCGCAGGGGTGATCCAATGGGCGCGAGTTCCGCATTTAACCATTGGAGTGTGCAATCGTCGCGATTAGGCGGGGAACGATGCGAAAGACAAAGAAGCGGCTACCACGGCCAGCACACGAAACTAAACGCGGCACCTATTACGTCGGCAAAACGGAAGATTTGCTGACGAACAAAGCCTTTGAGAAAAGGTATGCAGGCAAAATTGATTTGATACTGACCTCGCCGCCGTTTCCCCTCAACAACAAGAAGCGTTACGGGAATCTGCGTGGAGATGCCTATTTGAAATGGATAACCGATCTTGCGCCAAAGCTTGAAAATCTGCTTTCCCCGAAGGGTTCACTCGTTATTGAAATTGGAAATTGTTGGCAGGCCGGTCGACCGGTCCAATCTCTACTCCCCTTGAAAACGCTTCTTGCGCTTGCGTCCCGTGAAGAGAAAGGCGGTCTTCGGTTGATACAAGAATTCGTCTGTTACAACCCCTCTCGGCTACCGTCTCCCGCTCAATGGGTGACTGTGAACAGACTTCGCGCCGTTGATAGTTACACGCATGTGTGGTGGTTATCCAAAATACCCGATTGGACAAATCATCTTTGACATAAATGGCGAATAGAACGTCTTCATAGGGTTTGAGTTCTGACCACCTTGACCATTGCAAAGGTAGTGCAAAGGACATGGTCGGTATTCGGGTTTGCAACGCCGAAATAATATACGACCACTCGTGAATTAGCAGCTCTCGTCGCTCTTCCCGCGTCTTGTCCTTCCAATACTTAGTAGTTTTCGTGACTTTATAAGGCGGGCGCCTGCGCAAGGCCATCAGCCGCACAAGTGCCGCCAGTGGGAAGACCTCGATGAGCACAGGTCTCGCTCCTGCATAAGAAGTTGTCGCAAGCGAATAGCCTGCCTTGCGGAACCCGTCAGAAATTGCCTTGCCGAAGGCGCCCGGCCGCGTCCGATTTACGCTGTGAGTGCTGGCAGAAGCGACACCGAATTCTTGTGAGATTTTGTTATCTGCGACACGGCGTTCAGTGATCTTGGTGAGAGCCATCGGCATATCTATGGCTACAATATCGATCGACGCGCCTCCTAGCTTTTCTCCGGCGCGCAGTAGGCCAGGAACGGGGGGCTGACCGGTGAGCGGTCGTAACCAATCGACGGTGACGCCCTGCTCGGCGAGCAAAATGAACCCTGCGTATGATGGTGCCACGGCGACGACGCGTGGGCTGCCATCAGCCACCTGTAGTAAAGCGACACCACTTGAAGCGACTCTTGTCCACGCAGCGTCTATAGACGCAATAATCTCCGCCTGGGTAGGTTCCTGCTTTCTCAACAAAACGGCCGAGCCGTTTGGAGACAGTAACGCGGCGATCTGGGTCCCGAACAAACAGCTTGCCAGAGCTTAAGTATAGGCGTGCCCCCGCTGAACACTCAGCTCCGATAATCACGCTTCTCGGAAGTTATTTAAGCCACCGCCATCCAGTCGCAAAAAGCTCAAAGGGAGGCGCCATGGCGCGAACGACCCGAACCGATCACGGGGTCATGTCATGGTTCGTCGCGCCTAGGGATCGATCAGCACCCCCGGATTGAGCAAAGCCTGCGGATCCATCGTCGCCTTGGCCGCCTTGAGGGCCGCGGCGAACAAGGGTGGGCGCTGACGGTCGTACCACTGTCGATGGTCGCGTCCGACCGCGTGATGATGGGTGACAGTGCCGCCGTTCGCGATCACAGCATCGAGGCCGGCCGACTTGATGATGAGCCACTGCGCGCCCAACTCGCCATGCCGGCCGGCGGCATGGAACGTGAAATACGGAGCCGGCCCGTCTGGATAGACATGGGTACATCGGCAGGTGACCTGGCCGGCACGCCCGGTCGCCTCGACGATCGCGCGCTCGGTCGCGGCCTTGATCTTGTCGTGGAACGTCTCGAACCGCTCCCACGTGATCGCAGTCTCGAACGTGTCGTTGATGATGCCGCGTTCGATGGTGCGCTCGCGCGCATACGGCATGCGGATGAAGGCGTTGCGCCAGGCACCAGCCGCGCCCTCGCGGTGGGCGTCGGCGGTATCGGTGCGGTCCGATTTGCCGCCGTAATCGGCGCAGCACTCGCTTGCACGCGCCATCCACGGTTCGACCGGATGATCACCGGATTCGAAGGCGAGCACCATGATGGCCACGCTGCCATCCCCAGCGCCAGTGTTGAACGCCTCCTGCGGATCGAGGATGCGGCAGTTCGCCGGATACAGTCCAGCTTGCGAGATCGCCCGCAACGCCTTGGCCGCGGTAAAGAAGTCCGCGAACTGTATGGCGCCGCCGGCGCGGAACGTCGGACGATGCTGCAACCGCATCCAAGCTTGCGTGATGATGCCGAGAATGCCTTCTGAGCCGATCAGGAGCCGGTCGGGGCTTGGGCCGGCGCCCGAGCCAGGCAGCCTGCGCGTCTCGATCACGCCCTTCGGGGTGATGACGCGAAGCGACTCCACGAGATCGTCGATGTGGGTGTAGAGCGTGGCGAAATGACCGCCTGAGCGGGTCGCGATCCAGCCGCCAAGCGTCGAGCACTCGAAGCTTTGCGGGAAATGCCGAAGCGTGAGCCCATGCGGCTTGAGTTGGGTCTCCAACGCGGGACCAAACGTACCGGCCTCGATCCGCGCGGCGCGCGACGTCTTGTCGACCTCGAGGACGCGCCCCAACTCGCGTAGGTCGATAGTCACCGCCACTTTGTGTCGAGCCGCATCGCATCTCGGCTCGACACCACCGACGACGCTCGATCCTCCGCCGAACGGTGTCACGCTTGCCTGCGCGCCGGCCGCCCACTCGAGCACCGCCGCGATTTCTTCCTCAGTCCGGGGATACGCGACGACGTCCGGCGCGCTCCGATAGTCGCCGATAAGCCCCCGGACGTAATCGGGGAAAGACTTCCCGTGCGTGTGCGCCACGCGGTCATAGTGCCCAGTCGAGCAGAACGACAACGACGCCGGTGGATTCAGTCGGTGCGGCTCGAGCTTGATGTCCTCGAGGCGCGGCGGTTTGACTTCACCATTCGCCGACTTGCCGAACCGCTGCTCGATGCGGCCGAATACGTAGGCCTCCTCGGACGGCGTCAAACCCTCGCCTTCTCGACCCCATCCGAAATGCTTCAGCCGCCGCTGCTTCATTGTTTCCCTCCTGTTCGGTGGGTGCCGTGATGCAGCCCTCCTGTTCAGTTGGCGCCGTGATGCGGCGGTTCAATTGCCGACCATTGTGACGGCATCCGGATCACAGTATGCACATCGCGGTGGCCCACAGCGCGAGCACGTTTATAAAGGCAAAAAGGCGGGGCTGCCGGACGAACAAGCGCCCCGGGGCCCGTAAAGCTAGCCATCGAGCGATCTCCCGGTAATGGAGATCTGCAGCATGCCTACCGTCCCGAGCGCTCCTCGTAACGCGAGGCGCGCTACGCTGTAACGTCAGGCGCGTCACGCTGTAACATCAGGCGCGTCACGCTGTAACATCAGGCGCGTCACGCTGTAACATCAGGCGCGTCACGCTGTAACATCTGGCGCGTTACGCTGTAACGTCAGGCGCGTTACCTGTAACGTCAGGCCGGGCGGTCTTCCCCGGCCTGCTCCGCGACCCTCGCCTTGCGCAGGATGTGAAGCTGCCCGTCGATCGCCCGCACCCTCGAGCACTTGGCCCTGAAGCACGACCTTCGCGTCCCCCCAAGACCTTGCGCTAGAACGGATTTTGCTCTCGCCGATGCGCTCAAACACGAGGGTTGACTGTTCTGTCCTTAGCAGGATTTCAGTGGGGGGGACTGCTCTCATAAATCATTCTCGCGGCCAATCTCGCTAGCTTATGGGGGTTGACGACGGAGGTACTCTTGCAGCGCTCAGGGCGTCCCCGACGGCCGCCCCATGGGAATCCAGCGTGTGCAATGGCCGAACGTAACGCCTGGAATGTTGCATCGAAACACGTCAGGACAATCGCCTTCCAAAAAGGGCCGGCAGCCGGTGAAAAGGAAAGGCCGCGGGCCGTCACCGGACATCGCACACCGCTAATTCTGTGCAAAAAGATACGGCAGCTGGAATCCCATTCTATGTTGTGGTATTCACGCAGTGGGCTTGCTTGCACAGTGCTCGAGAACGGATAGGGCAGCACCAGCGCCCTGTCTGAGCAGGATAATGGCACTAACTGCCGCGGATTGAGCCGCTGCTATTGCGTGGCTCTCCGGCATCGGGCCATTTTTCTTCGAAATATTCACCGTCCGGGACCGCTACGCGGTCGCTAGGGCATTGAAGGAGCATCTTGCTCAAAGGCAGGAGGCGTGCGCGGCGCCGGTGCCTCTGTTCGTATATGGCGTTCGTGCGTACTCGATCAGCAAGACGAGGACAGCATGGCTGACGACGATCAAGACGACGATATCGCATTCGATTGGAGGCTCGTCCGAGAATCTGCACGAGAGTGCCGGCGACCCGGTAGCCGCCATGATCGCGCCACCCGCCGGCGATCGCCGGTACCTGTGCCGCGAATGCGTACAGCGGACCTGCTGGCTTTCCCCGGCGAACGGCGGGTCGCGTTTGTTCGCAAGCAGGCGGCGCGAATGGCATTGATGCCGGCGGAGAGTGCAGAGGCGTATCTGCACCAGCAGCTCGCGATTCAGGGTGACGCGATGCGCCGTCGAGGCCTCGCCGAGGCTCGTTTAAAGCGAGTGCTCCGCGGAATGGAAAGCGCTGTGCGGGGCGAGCTGTTCCGGCGCGTTTTGCTGCCATCCGACGGCGGACATTCGGCATGAGCATCACCCCGGGGCACAAAGCGGAAGTTCTCAACCGGCTGACCCGCGCGCGCATTTGCGGCCTCAACGTCTCTGTGATGCGGGCAATCTTGTACAGGATTAACCCGCAGCAGGGTGTCGCGTTTTGTTGGTTTCGTGAATACGGGAAGGATTGCAGCCGATCAGAGCGCACAGTGCAGCGGACGATCCAAGTTGCTTGCGCGCGTGGATTCCTCCTCCGTGCATACCGGGAAGGCGCGCCCGTTCTGTGGTGCCCGCAGCTGATGGACATGGAACCTGTCGAGGCCGTGAAGCGAGCAAACACCCTTTCGGCTCAACACTTCGGCCGTCAGCAAGATGCAATCGCAAATCTAGCGAAGTTGGCGTCCCCTCCTTCCGATGCTCCCCCTCCCCACCTTGAGCTAGGTCCCCGCGATCGCGCCGAAGTGCCCGCGTTCCCGCCAATTGTGGCGTCAAGTCTGGCGCCAATATCGGCGTCGAATCTGGCGCCAGAATTGACGCAGTCTAAATCTCCAGTAAGTGGCAGATTTCAAAAAGCCGTAAATTCAAGACCAACACCAAAGCCACCAAGAGCGTACGCGACCCACCAAGCACATGAGCTCGCGCGCAGGCTCGCTCGGCTCTGCGGTCACGGCGAGAGCTACAATTGGCCCGAAGCTTGGCGCCTTCACGCCCCTCGAATAGTGCAGGGTTGGCTCGACGCTGGATGGCCGGTCGACGTCATCGTTGGCACGGTTCACGCAGTCAGAGCTCGGTACAGCAGCGCAGGGAACGAATCCGTGCGCTACTTTGAGAGGCCGATCGGGCGCGCGATCGCAGCACTGAATGAGTCGTCGTTCACGCAGCAGAAAATCGAACAAGGCGGCCGGCGATGAGCGCGGTTCCCGCTTCGAGGTTAGGGCCCACGCCAGTGCGCGTCACCATTCCGCGCGGGTGTGAGCTAGTTTATGCCATCCCCGAGATGGCGTGTAACGTGGCCGACTGGCGACTGGCTCGAACCGGCGTGGAAGGTTCGCTTCGTCGCCGCCGAGCGCTTACTGTGGGAAGACGCAGCATTCGTTTAAGTGCGCATGCGCTGCGCCCACGTGGCCGATCGACCGAATTTTTGGCGGATACCAAGCCCGCGCGCCGTCCTACCGATTTGCTGTGTCAGCCGTGCCGAAGGCGATTTATGGGTGACCGCGCCCTATCAGAGATCTGCCCGACTCGGCCCGCAGTCAAGGACGGATGACATGGGCAAGTATCTCGACATTCTTCAACGCGGCGAGCGCGACATCACCGTTTATCGCAAGCCCGCGATAGGGCCGCTCGGTGATAGTTTTGAGGACCTCGATCCGGGATCGAGCCGCGTCTCCCCATGACCATTAGAAAAGAAAGCCTTCGCCTGCCAAGGCGCACGCCGGCCTATGTGGATCGCGAAACGGGCGCGGCAGAATTTTGCATCTCGCCGGAGACCTGGGACCGGTGGGAGAAGGAAGGGCGCCTCCCCTCCCCGGCACCCGGCTTTCCACCTTCAACACGACGCTGGCGCTGGGCGGATGTCGATCGCAGAATGTCGGGGAAACCCGACAATGATGCCGATGCGTTTGTAGCTTCTGCGGATAGATTGAGAAATGGGCCGAAGAAGGGTCGCCGGCGTGCGCTTACCTAGAGGCGTGGAGAGAGTCCGCGCACGCGGGCGAACCTATTATTACTGGAACCCGGGACGAGGTACCGACCGGGAAGGCGAGCGCGTTCCGTTGCCGAACGCCGACGATCGTCCGGCCGACTTCTGGCGCGAGGTCGAGCGGAGAAGCGCTGACGCGCCGACGATCTTCCCGGCCGGATCGGTTAGTGAGCTGGTAGAGCGCTATCGCGCCAGCGAGGAGTTCAGGTCGAAGTCGGAATCGACGCAATCGAGCTACAGCGTGCACCTCAGAAGGTTCAGCGCACCGGAAGCGTGGGGTCTGTTGCGTGTTCGGGATCTTACGCCCGCCGGTGTGCTTGCCGCCCGTGATGCCCTGAGGACTACGCCGGGGATGGCGAACCACATGCTGTCGTGCGGACGCTCGCTTTGGAATTGGGCAATCCCTCTCGATATGGCGGAGAACAACCCGTTCGAAAGGGTGAAGCCGTTTGAAGTACTCGACCGCGGTCACGTCCCATGGCCGCGATGGGTCACCGACTACTTCATTACACACGCATCCCCCGACCTGGTGAGGCTCGCGCGACTGGGCATCATGACGTGCCAGCGTGAATCTGATCTGATCCGCATGGGTCCCGAGCATCGCGAGCGCAACGGAATTTGGTGCAGGCCGAGAAAGACTCGCCGCCGCCGCCGGGCGTTCCATATACCGCTCCAAACCGCAGATGCGCTCGAGCTCGACCGCTGGGCTGAAACACCAATCATTTTCACGAACTCGCGTTGGAAGGCGCCGATCCAGCGGCACCGCAACGATCTCTATCTTTATTCGCCGCGAGCGGCGCCCTACACGGAAACGAGCATCCGGGCGCGCTATCATCGCTGGTTAAGAAAAACGCAGGAAGGCAAGAAACTCCGCGCGCTTTGGCAAAAGTGGGTTGCCGACCAGGCCCGCAAGTACGAATGGGATATTGATGCTGATGACGGTGCCAATCCCACCATCCACGGGCTGCGCGGCACCGGCATCCTGTTGCGGTACTCACTCGGCTACGAGGTCGATCAGATCGCCAACGACATTGGAATGTCGCGGCCTATGGTCGAACGCTATATGCGGTTTAAAGATCAAATGGAGGTCGCCGCCAGTGGCGGCGCGCGTCCGAAGTTGGTCGAAGCGAAGGGCTAGACCATGAACAAATTGGCATCTATATCTGCGAGCGGTTTGATGGAATTTGCAAAACGAAGGACATGAATTGCAAAACCAAATCGATTAGTTATTATGTATCAAATGGTTAGATGGGGAATAGTTCAACGGTAGAACAGCGGACTCTGACTCCGTTAATCTAGGTTCGAATCCTAGTTCCCCAGCCACGATTCCCAAACTTCCGGCGCGTTGCGGCCCGTCCCCCTTATGCTACGAGGAGAGTCCGGTCTGCGCGATCATCGTCTCTGCCAAAGTACGCGCGCGGCGTAGGCGCTCGGCGTTGGTAGGATCGAGACGATCCTCGGTCACGGTCAACTGCCTCGCACAAAATAGCGATAGTTTACCGACGTCATTATCGTCCGGTCTTTATCCAGGGGACATGTCCGACTGTAATCCGCCCAAGACCTTTATCGTCAAACAGTTTGCGAGCAAACAGCGCTGCTCTTTACTTCGGCAAAAATCCAAACCACTGGCTGCCCACCACTTGCTTCCATTTGCCGGGTGGCTTGGTCTAAAAATTTGGCAGCCATTATACCCGGAAGGTCATTCGTGAGTTTCGTATACCCTCGCCTTAGGCGTCGGAGGCCGACTCCAGCCGGATGCCGAGTTCGCGAGCGACCGGCAGAAACTTATCCGGACGAACGAAAGCCACGATGCCTGCGCCGCCGCCGCCGGTGTAGAGTTCGATGAATCGCTCAGTGAGCCCGAGCCGCTCGAGTATGCCATTGAGACCGTCGAGCGTGTCGGGAACGTTGCACCATCTTCCGTGATCTCGCACGGTAAACGAATAGGGATTACCTTGATGCGTCAGCGCCAGTGTCAGATCGCCATTGGGCTCGATCGTCTGCATGACGTCATCTACCGCGAATTGATCCCCGGTAACCGCAGCGAGATAGCGAACGATTTTCGTATGATCTGCTGGTGATTCAACGTCCTTACAGTCAAAGCCGGCCAAGCGATTCCAAGGCCCACCAAGGATCCCATAGACAATATGCGCGGCGTTGCGCTCCCGTCGCCATTTGACTTCAAGCTCTTGGATCGTCTCCTCACTCAACTCGACATCGCCGCAAGCGGGTTGGAGTTTCGCGGCCGCTTCTCTCGGCCCGATCCCCGATTGCAGCCAGTGAGCCGTCATTGTGGCGTTGGGATCGACGTACGACACGATTGCCTCCACGATTTCAGGGCTGGTCCGCCGCTCCGTTAGGATGAGAAATGGTCCGTGCGTGCGATTAGAGTCTCGGCGAGAATGCGCGCGCGTCGCAAGTGCTCGAAATTCGTCGGATCGAGCCGCTCCTCGGTGGCGATCATCAGGAGGCCGCCGTCGGGCGTGCGCTCGGTCACGATTTCTGGTGGGAGTCCGAGATCAACGGCAAGTGGAGCCGAGAGATAGGCCAACCAGGGGATATGAAAGAGCGAATAGGGAAACAACGGCGCGCCGGGAATCAGCGGCGCCTTATCGTAGTGGAGCTTGAACGCATAGGCGTTGGCCCAGTTCGCAAGCCAGATCGCATTGACTGCGAGCAGCGCCGCCTTGAACAACGGATAGGTCACGACTGCCGGATCGGACGGCACATCATAGTCACCGACTTGAAGCAACGTCCCGCCCTTGTATTTGCCGCCGGCGTCGACCTTCAATTGGATGCCGCTCGGGTCGTTGAACTCGCCGGTCGTCGCGATTGCGTGATAGCCGTAATCTGGATCCGGTTTGCGAAAATCGTCAAGGACGACATTCTTCTCGACTAGGCCCGCGACGCGCGAGCGCGCTGCAGCAAGCGGGAGCGACGACATCGCGCGGAGATCGGTCAGCTCCCAATCTGCGAACATCGGATCGACACGGTTCAGAGCGTCGAGCGTGTTGAGGAACTTCGCGCCGATCGAAGCCGGGCTCTCCAGACGCCCGCGCCAGCCTGAGCGAATATTATAGTGGTACTCAAACTCTTTCATTGTTCACTCTCCGGCCAGGGTAGAACCTCGATCTCGATGGCCTCACGACCTTTATCGGACTCGTTAAAAAGCTTTCTCGCGAATTCAGCTGCGGCCGGCTCGGCGAAATACCAGCGGAGCTCACGCGTACCACGCCCCGCGACTTGGCGCCCGGACTCGTCCAGCCATTCGTCGGTTACCGACTTTCTTCCCTGTGGGAACGCGAGAATGTTCACATATAGGCCCTTGGCTTCGACCATCATGCCGGTCGAGTGCTGGCAGTCGTCGTAAAAGACCAGTTTGCCATTTGCTGTTGGATTCGGAAGCTGAAAGCCCCAGCCGCGCGGGGTCGGACTCTCAGGATTGACGAACTTCTTGACATAATCTTCGTAGTCTCTGCCTTTCTCACTCCCGCCGGGCTTGTCGGGGCCTGGCGCCGGGCAGAGTTTCGGCTCGTCCTCCTGCACCAGATCGGCGGAGATCGCGGCCGGATCAATCGCGACCGCGCCACCGGGAAGCGCGCGGCCGATGACCCGTCCGCGCGGATCGCGAAATAGATCGCCTTCCAGCTGAGCCGTGAAGATGCGCGGCCCGTCGGCAGCGTCGTAGGTCAGGTGAAGCAGGGTCTCGTCGCGATTCCAGGAATAGCGCAGCCCCCGTATCTCCGGTACCTCGCCTTCGACGCGGACTTTGTTGGGAGACGGGATGAACAACAGTCCGAATGCTGCCGCTGCGCCGCCGAAGCGGAGCGCGAATGTGCCGAGTTCCGCGATTTGCTCGGCGGTAAGATCGCCGAGCCAGGAAAGAACCCGCGTCCACTCGCCGCTCGTTCTGCCGCTGCCGGCAGGCACGCGCGGCTGCTCGGGATTGTAGAGCTTCTCAACTGCCTCGATGTACGCCGCGCCGACTTCAAGCGCTTCGAAAACAATGCGCGAGCTCACGCCGGCTTTCATCAACAGATCGGTGACGAATAGTCGGCACGCCGCGGCTCGCGGGTCGCGCGGCGCCGCGAGGCCGGTGTGCGCCAGATGAATATAGGCGAGGCAATCGTCGCCTTCGCGCCAGCACTTCGCGGCGCGTTCGATATTGCCCAGCACCGAGGGCTTTACCGCGGCACCGTAAGCCGCCGACAAAAGCGCCAGCACCCGTGCCTGCTCGCCTTGTACGCTTCTTAGCCGGCGCTCGCCCTCAGCCGCGACCAGTACCGTGCCGGCGCCCAACACCAGACCCTCGGGCGCAAGGTTGAGAACCGGGCTGTTGGGCACGGCGCGCTCGCGCGCGTGCCACGCGTCGCGCATCTCTCTGTCGAACATCTCGGCCTCTACTTGAGGTTGGTGAAACCCTATCAGCGAAATAGGAAAATGGTCAAGAACAAAGAGAGAACAATTAACACGGCAGCCGGCGGGGCCCCGGGTCGCGTACGGCGCTCAGCACGGGCCAGATCGCGAATTTACTCCTGGAAGCGGATTCGCGCCGGCGGCGCCTGATTCTCGGCGTTGCATACCGCGCGATGCCGCGGTGTCGCGGGCCGAACGGCTCGCACACGCGTTGAGTCGTTACCGCGCGCCAGACTATCTGAATATGTTCAGGAATGACTCGAGGGCATACGGCCGGTCGGCCGCAGCCGGAGGGGGATTTGTTGGTGGCGCGGAGGGGGCCGCCGCCGTCGCAGCACCGGGAGGCGCCGCGGCGTTTGGCTGATCGGCGGGTTTATAGGGCGGGGCCGAGGGCGTGTAGTAGCCCGGAGGGACTGGGCGGAAAGACTGAGCGTCGGGAGGCGGAGTTGCTGCAGCAACGGTAGCAGGTCCGGACGCAGCCGCAGGGCCTACTCGACCCGCCGCGTCTGGCGGATTTGGCGGCGGCGAAGCCGGCGTCTGATCGGCGGGATCGCGGAAGGCGTTGAGAAACCCGACATAGGATTGACGCAGCGAGCCGACGGTCGTCCCGCTGTCCGACGCCGGCGCGGCATCCGCCGAGGTCCGAACGGCCGTGGCCGATGGCGCGGAGGACGGAGTAATCGAGGAGCATCCCGGCAACAGCGGGAGAACGGCCGCGGCAACAACAATAAGGAACGGGCGCTCGCCCCTCCCCCGACCCCGACCGCTATCCCGAACTCTCGGTTGCATGGGACCCTCGTCTCCCATGGTTCCATTATAACTGGCCTCGGATGGCGGCCTCAAGTATGGCGGCGAGGTCTCACCGCAAATGCGCGCGTGCTCTTGCGGCGATCATGGGCTGCGTCCGCAGGCCCCGGCCGCCTGCCCCGCCGACGCAAATGTGACGAATTAGCCGATACCCCAGTGTTCTCGACCGCGCCGCTTTAGTGTAAGGCAGGGCCATGACCGTCATCGATCGCAGCGAAGCCCCCGTCCTTGCCGCGCCGCGGCTGCCGCAAGGCCGCCTGAGCTTCCGTCAATTCCTTCGTGTCATCCGCGACAACACGCTTGCATCCTTTCCGCCGGAAGATTTCGACGCCGACATCCTGGTGCGCCGGCTGCTGTGGCGGCGCACCATCATCGTCAACGAGCCGGGCGCCATCCGGCATGTGCTCCTGGACAACGCTTCCAACTACATCAAGACCGAGCTGACGCGCCGCTTGCTCGAGCCTGGGCTGGGCCGCGGCCTGCTCACCACCGAAGGCGAAACCTGGCGCCGCCATCGGCGCATCATGGCGCCGTCGTTCGATCCGCGCAGCGTCGCCGGCTATGCGCCGATCATGACCGAGGTCACGCAGGAGCTCATCGATAAATGGGATGCGCTTGCCGACGGGAGCGAGGTCGACGTCGCCGGCGCGATGATGCACGCGACGCTGCACATCATTTCGCGGGCGATGTTCTCCGCGGATTCCGACGAGATCGTCGACGTCGTCGAGCGCGGCGTCAACCAATATCAGATGAACGTGCGGCCGCAGCTCGTCGACCTGCTCAATCTGCCGCGCTGGCTCGCGCGCCTCATCACCCCGATGCATTCCGCCGGTATCTTCAATGAGTTCGACAAATCCGTGGACCGGCTCCTGAACGAGCGCGGCCGGCAGCCCGACGCCGAACCGAAGGATCTGCTGGCCCGCCTGATCGCCGCGCGCGACGACGAGACCGGCAGCGGCATGACCGCGAAGGAAGTGCGCGACCAGGTGGTCACCATCTTCATGGCCGGGCACGAGACCACGGCGCAGACGATGGCGTGGACCTGGTATCTGCTCTCGCAACACCCGGCCGTGGAAGCCAAGCTGCATGCCGAACTGGCGACGGTGCTCGGACGCCGCACCCCCGGCAGCGAAGACCTCGCCAATCTGCGTTACACGCGCATGGTGATCGACGAATCGATGCGGCTCTATCCGCCGGCGCACACCTTGTCGCGCGAGCC
>Ga0210394_10001293_pt1 | contig 41237 bp, 40 predicted proteins | sample IncBWC12MmetaG_FD_160121 | JGI IMG/M metagenome (GOLD analysis project Ga0210394, IMG submission 160121) | Forest soil microbial communities from Barre Woods Harvard Forest LTER site, Petersham, Massachusetts, United States - Inc-BW-C-12-M | ecosystem: Environmental > Terrestrial > Soil >...
TAACAAGGTGTCATCTCTGGGTGCTCCGAAAGAGAATGCCGGGTTCTGCTAAAACCCAGTGTTCATCAATCTTTTAGAGCACCTTTTCTTTTTTTGCTAGCAAAATCATGAATAATTCAGGCTAGGGAAGCTATGAATCTTGAACCGCCCAGGGATTGAGCAGTAATACACCAGTGGGCTCAAAGTGTTCCGTGTTCCGGGTCATAACGTGAAGGCCATGGCGCCGCGCAGTAGCAGCGATCAGTCCGTCGCTTGCGGGAACGATCTTACCGGCTTTCTGCGCGGCGGCTGTGAGTTCTCCCCAGGTGTGGCTGGTTTCGAGATCGACGGGAAGGACTCGATCCGCGTAATAGCGTTCGAGGGCCTGCAACCATGCCTGGAGTTCGCGTTTGTTCTTGCTTTCCTTAAGAAGCGCAATCCCTTTAGCGATTTCTCCGATAGTTACGACACTGACAAACAGACTATCGCTTTCGAGGGCTTCAACGACACGGCGGACACCGGAATGTCCTTTGGGACGGCGCAATTCGGAAAGCACGCAGGTATCGAGAAGAACTCTCAAAGCTTCGCATCTCGCATGGGAGAGTCATCCCGAGTAAGATTCAGCCTTTCGAAGCTAGGGCCCTCTCCCATAAGAAATTTCTTGAAATCTGGGCGCTTCCCGGTGAGTTTTTCGTAGTCACGCTCTGCCACGACGACGACAGCATCATCGTGACGTTGGACCCGTTGTGGTCCTTCGGCAAGAGCGCGGGTAACGAGTTCACTGAAGCGGTTTTTGGCGTCTGCAAGTCGCCATTCCATTGGGGCTCCTATGTGGCTAGATTATCTAGCCATATTATAGCCTTTTGCGTAACTTCGTCAACTGCGACTAACTATTCAAACCATTCTGCGCCATCCGCGGCCATTCGCTGGGATTTCCGTCTAGCACCCGGGCGTATAGCCCTTCAAGTCAAGGCGCCCCGTTAGTGCTCGCCGCTCACGGGCCGTTCGGGCGTAAAAAAATGTCTTTACAACACCGTAAGGTTAATTGGATTTTTAGGGAAGGACGCCGAGGTGAAGACGACGAAGAGCGGGACGAATACACCGTTCTGTCGCTCGCCACGCAAGCGTCTTGGAAGGACAAGAAATCGGGCGAGTACGTCAATCGCACCGAATGGCACCGGACGATCGCGTGGGCCAATCTTTCGACGTCCGCCGCAACTCTGAAAAGGGCACGCACCTCTCCGTGGAAGGTGAGCTGCGCTACCGCGAGTTCAACGACAAGAAACATAAGAAGCTCAAGGTTCGTCTCGCGGAGATCCATCTCGGCAAGATCGGCAAGCTTGATCGCGTCGAAAAGCGCGCCGGGCAAGACTATCCCGCAAGCGAAGATAGCGTAACTCTGAAGACGCAGCCTTCCGGTGCCCTCGACGAGGTAGCGTCTTCAGCAGATGCATGGTTTCGGCGGCCTTTCCCCTGCGTCCGGTTATCGCACGCTTCGCTCGACCTTCGCCGACTTTCGGGAGCTATCCTTTTTCTGCCTCTCTTTTTGCTGGGCGCTGCCTCGGACCGATTCCTGCGCCCGGCAGCTTCGCGTCTTCTGCTTTTCCCGTTCCTCCCAACAAATCTTCTTTAAGCGCCCCGAAATCTTGTTGTGCTCATGGCTACGCCCTACGTGATCCTCAACCTAGCAACCACTGGTCGATGGCGCGCTAAAGAATCCAAGGAAAACGTTGGGACGATTGTGTCCTCATTGGTGGAAAGAGAATGACGGTGGAAGTGAACGCCGCTGCTGTCGAGGGCGGAAAAATGATTTCCCATTCTATCAAGCTGCAGTAGTCCAAATTGCGGTTGCGGGATACGCGCTTGAAAGCTGTTGCACAAATCACTGACAAACCCGCCCAAAACGCCCCATTTCGAAGTAGTACTGTGTGCCGTAAGTTGTTGATTTGTTTCAGGTGGGAGTACTGCCTGGCAAATTTCAAGACCGCCGGTTTCAACCGCTCACCCACTCCTCCGTTTTCAATTCTAACCTATTCTTGGATTGCGGACGATTTGTGACGTGGAAAGTATTTCGCGGTGACCGGCAAAACGCCAAGTATGGCGGATGACTTTTGACAAAGTACGTAAAATCAGATAATCTGATAATGGGCTTTATGAAGAAAACGAGCATAACCGTCACCGAGGCTGCACGTAATTTTGCCGACTGCGTTAACCGCGCCCATTACCAAAACGTTACGTTTGTGCTTCTGAAAAACGGTGAACCGTTCGCGCGCCTTGTGCCAGACAATGAAAAAGTTTGTGTGGGCCGCGATTTGGCTGAGGTTCTGGCCAAAGCCAAACTAAACGAGAGCGAAGCACGTGCGTGGCATCGTGATCTGACAGCTGCCCGCAAAGTCCTCAAAGCCCCGGCTAATTCGTGGCGATAATTCTTGACGCTGACGTGGTAATTCGAGGGGAGAAGGGCGCTTTCGACCTGGAGAGCTGGGTTGCGTCCCGTCACCATGACCAGTTCGAGATTGCTGCGATAACGGTTGCCGAACTCTGGCACGGAGTCGAACGGGCGACTGGAGCGCGCAGGGACATTCGGAAGAAGTACCTGAGCGCCGTTTTGGGATCCGTGCCCATCATCCCGTACACGGAACAAACGGCATATGAACATGCGCGCATTTGGGCCGAACTAGAAGCGTCAGGCAAGATGATTGGCTACTATGACCTAATCGTTGGGGCAACCGCTTTGGAGCGCGGAAGCCACGTAGCTACGTTCAACAAACGCCATTTTTCTCAGATCAGAGGGCTCAGCATCATCGAACCAAAGTAGCGTTACCTTCGATTCGGCTGGGAGAGTATCCGCGGCGTGACACTCATTGTGTGCGAGAGGCAGAAAGCTTCGACCGTCACCAAACTGTCACTAAAACTGGCGCAAGACCGCCGAAATCAGAGCAAATCCAGAAAACAAAAATCCGCGCTACCTGACGGTTGGCAAAGGGATTTAGTTGAATTTTGTGTCAGATAGCGAACCAGCGATTTAATTTTTCAAGACCGCCGCCTTCAACCACTCGGCCACTCCTTCATTTTCGATTAGCGTATTCTGGGTTCCCGTCCTTCGGAGCACCGGTTCGGACCTCGTTCATCCCGGAACACGCGACGTCGACCGCGAGCTGTGGATTTTGAGCAAAAAACTGACAGGCATATACTTTTAAACTGAGGATTTCGCTCTGCTTTGTTGCGCGTTATGACCGAACCAACGATTCACCTTCCGCTGACCGCTTCGCGGGCTGATCAGGTATTCCCGACGCTGACGTCGGCGCAAATCGGCCGAATCGCAAGTCACGGTCACGCTCGTTCAACCAAAGCGGGAGATGTCTTGCTCGAGCAAGGCGACAAGAACATACCGATTTTCGTCGTAATTTCCGGCGAACTGGAGACGGTGCGCCCTTCTGGTGCTCATGAAACATTGATCGCACGTGTGCCGCCGGGGCAATTCACTGGCGAAGTAAACACGCTTTCCGGACGGCGTGCTCTGAACCGCATCCGGGCCCGTATAGCCAGTGAGGTCATCGAAGTCAGCCGCGAAAGTGTGATGGCACTAGTGCAGACCGATGGAGAGTTGAGCCAGATCCTGATGCGTGCCTTCATTCTTCGCCGGGCAGAATTGTTCGCGCAGGGCCTAGGCGACGTCACCGTTGTGGGGTCCAGCCACTCAGCTGACACGCTCCGCATTAAGGAATTCCTGGCTCGCAATGGCCACCCTTGTGCCTACATCGATCTCGATCGCGATGCTGACGTACAGAGCCTGCTCGATCACTTCCACGTTTCTGCGTCCGACATCCCAGTGGTGATATGCCGAGGCGAAACTGTGTTGCGTAATCCCACCAACCAGGAGGTTGCCGACTGTCTCGGTTTTAACCAGGCTGTGGACCAATCCGAGGTGCGTGATCTGGTTATAGTGGGCGCAGGACCAGCGGGCCTAGCTGCCGCGGTTTATGGTTCATCTGAAGGCCTCAATGTCCTGCTGCTGGAAACGTACTCGCCGGGAGGTCAAGCTGGCTCCAGTTCGCGAATCGAGAACTATCTTGGCTTTCCTTCAGGTATTTCGGGAAATAGTCTGGCGTCCCGAGCCTACGCACAGGCACAGAAGTTCGGCGCGCAAATGCTCCTCGCGAAAGGGACGCGGCTCATCTGCGACCATAAGCCTTATGTCGTCGAATTAGCAGATGGCGCTCGAGTCCCGGCGCGCGCCGTCATGATCGCTACCGGTGCGAAATACCGAAAACTGGCCGTCGAGAATCTTTCACGGTTTGAAGGTGTTGGAGTCTATTACGGTGCAACGTTTATCGAGGCTCAGCTATGCAAGGACGAGGAGGTCATCGTCGTTGGCGGTGGAAATTCGGCCGGTCAAGCGGCAGTGTTTTTGGCTGAAAGCGCAAAACATGTTTTCGTGGTGGTTAGATCAGACGGGTTGGCAGACACTATGTCGCGCTATCTGATCCGGCGGATCGAGGAAACTCCGAACATCACGGTCCTTCCACATACTGAAATTGTCGCGCTCGATGGCACCGAACACCTTGGGCGTGTGACTTGGCGGAACGGGCAGAGTGGCGGGACCATCGAGAAGAGCATTGCTCATCTATTCGTAATGACAGGAGCTATTCCGAACACTACGTGGCTTGAGGGCTGTGTCGTGCTGGATGCAAAAGGATTCATCAAGACCGGTTCTGATCTTTCCGCGGATGAGTTGCGTGCCGCGAACTGGCCACTCGCGCGCCGGCCGTACCTGCTCGAAACCAGTCTTCCTGGTGTGTTCGCCGCCGGTGATGTGCGCGGCGGGAACGTCAAGCGTGTTGCGTCGGCAGTAGGTGAAGGTTCAATCGCGATTCCCTTGGTCCATCAACTTCTTCGCGAATAACCTGTGCCTAGGTTGAAACTTGCTGCGTGCGTTCGGGCATTTCTTGGATTCTTGGTAACAAATTCGCATCTGACACGCCATTGGGGCTTTGCTGCCGAAGGCCATCAGCGGATGAAATGGATCCGGAGTCCCAGTTTCAGACTCTTCCACGATTTGTCAGCCGTGTAGACTGGAGCACCTAACGCAAGTCCGAGCGCCAAACAAGCTCGGTCTCCCAATGACAAACCTAGTGCGCGGGTTTCGACAATAAGGTTTCCGGCGGTCATAGCTTGCTCGGCAGTGAATGCTGCAGCCTCCCGAATCGGGCTGAGGGTAGCTTCCCACGCCTCCTGAGGACTAAGCCCGCGGTTCACGAGTTTGCTTTGTACTTCGGCCAGATTGACCGTGCTGCTGGTAGCGACGCTGAGCAGTTGCGGAGTCAGTTTGTCCGCACCTGGTTCACGATTAAGCAACGCGAGAAGCACCGAGGCATCAAGGACGATCCTACTCATTTCTCGCGGCCTCGCGCCGTTCTGCAATCAACTCATCGACCAGCGACGTACCTGGTTTTACGTGCTGGCGGACAAGCCGCTGCGCTCGCTCGATGCGGTGTTTGAGCGTAGTGATCCGCAACTCGTCATCTTCGATCCGTAACACGATTTCATCCCCGACATTGATGCCAAGGGCCTTGCGAAATGACGCGGGGATGACGACTCGGCCATTTTCGTTGACCCGCAGGCGAGTTTCCAAGTTCATGTCACTCCTCTCGTAATGTGACATTATTGTATCATCATGCCATATCGTTTACAAGCTGGTAGCCCAAGGCGCCATCAGCCGCGAATCGTTTCTCATGGTTTGCAACAGAGAATGTGCTACTTAAGGCAACCACGACCGTCGCAACCAGCCAATCCCGCAATTACCAGTCTCGCCGATTGTTCGGATTACGGCTGCGAGGTCCCGGCAACCGTTGCCGAGGTTCCGCGTTTAGGTGCCGATCTGGGTAAGCGGGCTGGGACGGCGGCGCCTGTTCTCCAGGCTCCTCCCTCCCCGCGGCTTTGCTTCACGGAGATGGCGATACGAGATCGCTTCGAGGATAATGCCCAAGTGCTCTGAAGCGTTCTAAACGTTGCCCGGCTGGCTCCGAGGAAGATCCAAATGATAGGTGCAATAGCGGGTGATATTATCGGATCGGTTTACGAATGGAAGAACATCAAGACAAAGCAGTTCGATCTGTTCAGTCCGGATTGCTGCTTCACCGACGACACAGTCCTCACCGTTGCCCTGGCCGAATCGATCTTGTCCGGCACCGACTATGCTTCTCTGATGAGGGTCTACTATCGGCGTTATCCGGACGCAGGATACGGAGGCTTTTTTCACCGGTGGGCCCAATCTCAGGAATGCCAGCCTTACAATAGCTGGGGCAATGGCGCCGCTATGCGAATCAGTTCGGTTGGTTTTGCGTTCAACACGCTGGACGAAGTGCTGGTTCGGGCGGCTGAATATACAGCCGTGACGCACAATCACCGAGAGGGGATCAAGGGCGCGCAAGCAACTGCCGCCGCAATCTTTCTTGCGCGGACAGGAAGTACGAAGGCCGACATCAAGCAATACACGACGGCAACCTTCCACTATGATTTATCCCGAAGTGTTGATGAAATTAGACCTACATACCGGTTTGACGTGTCATGCCAGGGGACGGTTCCTCAGGCGATCGTGTGCTTCCTCGAATCAACGGATTTCGAAGATGCAATCCGAAACGCGATATCGCTTGGAGGAGACAGCGACACGCTGGCCTGCATTACCGGCGGAATTGCCCAAGCGCACTACGGCGTGCCAGGGGCCATCGCCCACCGAGCCATGTCGATCCTCGACGAGGATCTTAGGGCTGTAACCGTTCGCTTCATGTCGGGCTACTGCCCTGCTACGCCGCCCGACTTCTCGACTCTGCCGATTTGAATTAATGCCTATGTGCGGAACTAACGGCTCGAATTTGGTAATTCGGTGCCCTCGTTGAGGATGTCAAGGTAGCGGTAATACGTGAAGAGGCGATGTCGCTGTTCGCCGGTCGTCCTTTCCTTATCCAGCTAAGAGGGCATGCTTGTCCTGGTGCCACCACGATCCTGGCATGACCGGCGATATGGAGCCTGCCCCCGAGCCGTAGCTTATCGCCTTCCATATCAGCGGCGACGATTCCCGGGGTTCCCGACCCTCTGTCCGCAACTCATTTTCGCGCCAAGGGTTACGTTGACTCCGTCACTCCGGTGCTCCACTGGAAAAACATGTGTGTCTTCAAGCGAAGCAAAAGCATCTAAATCCTTCGCGGGATTCCATCGAGGGTGTTACGCAAGCAATGACCGTGGATTCTACGAGAAAGGGTCCGGCTTTTCGCCTCGGAAAGCAGATTTTGCTGGGCCTGTGCGCCCTGCTTTGCAGCTCTCCTTGTCGGCCTCAGCAGGCCCCTGCCCTCGGCACAGACGAAAACGTTTTACCAGGCTCGGAACGCACTGAGATTTCTAGTTCTTGGCAGCAACCCGATCAACAACGCACAGGTAGCATCCGCGGAACAGTGATTGACCAATCCGGAGCCCGTATTACGGGAGCCTCGGTGAAGTTTGTGCGAGAAGGCGAATCGCCGGACACGGAGGTTTTGTCCGGCGAAAATGGAGAATTTTTCTTCTCTAGTGTCGCTCCGGGGCCGTTCCACCTCACGATTACGTCGGAAGGGCTCACTCCGCAAGACTTCTCCGGGAACATGCATCCTGGAGAGGTCTACGTCACTCCGCTGATCCGATTGATTATTGCCACCCAGGTGACCGAGGTGCGTGTCGGACTTACGCGGGACGAACTTGCCGACGCGCAGGTCAAGGATCAGGAAAAGCAGCGCGTGTTCGGCTTCATTCCGAATTTTTACGTCAGCTACGTTCCCGACGCCGCCTCACTCGCGCCGAGACACAAATTCGCGCTTGCCTGGAAGTCGGCTACCGATCCAGTCACGTTCGCCGCGGTTGGCGTTGTAGCCGGATTTGATCAGGCCGGAGATCGCTGGGGCGCATACGGACAGGGCACTCGAGGCTACGCCAAGCGCTTTGGAGCCTCCTACGGAGACGTTTTTGCCGGAACGTTTATTGGGAGCGCCATCCTGCCCTCGGTGCTCAAACAGGATCCACGGTATTTCTACAAAGGAAGAGGATCGAAGCGATCGCGGATTTTCTATGCACTCGCCAACTCGGTTATCTGCAAGGGCGACAACGGGCACTGGCAGCCGAACTATTCGAGCATCGCTGGAAATCTTGCTGCTGGCGGAATCTCGAATCTCTACTATCCGGCCAATGATCGCAATGGAATCGGAACCGTGGTCTCGACCGCCCTGATCCGGCTTGGGGAAACGGCGGTCGCCAATATCTTCCAGGAGTTCTTTGCCCCGAAGATGACGCCGAATCTCCCAAGTCGCGGATCGGGCCAACCCTGAAGCGCATACCGCGCTCGAACGGCCTTCACTTTCTCTTGCAATCTATTCGAAACTCCCCGTTACACCCTGGAAGCCGTTGATGGCCTGTTTATAAAGCCACTTCATGACTCGAGCGGCATCGTAGCAGTAGGCGACGTTGTACCCGAGCGTCGAGAAACAGTGCGGCTCACAGCCTTGTTTCATTTCGGCAAGCTGCTTGAGGTCGAACTTCTGTTTTCCGACCGTGCCCCAGTCATAGGTCGCGTTGTACATCGGAAAACAAGGCGCGAGTGTTCCGTCGGTGCGAATAATCAGCCAGTTTTGGCCGGCGCGGCAACCCCAGTGCTCGCCCACCCCGCGCATGAAACCCTTCATATTCTGCAAGCGCGTGACAGAGTCCACCATTTTGTAACCCTGGCGTTGCTTGTCGATCAGCCAATCCAGCAGATCGTCGACCATCGGAAAATCTTCCGGGCGGATGTAGGTGTCGTTTTCCTGGAGATGCTTGAAATGGGACTGCTCCATCATCGGCGCTTCGTTGATGTGGAAAGTAAGCGAAATCCCGTTATCGTGGGCGATCTCCACCAGCTGTTTGACGTCCTCGATGTTGGTGCGGCAAATGTTGGTGTTAAAGAAAACCGTGTAGCCGTGGCGGTACTGGCGTCGCACGAGGTAATCGAAGTTCGAACGAACGTGCTCCAGGGCTTTCGGCAGGCCGGGTTTTTCCTTAATCGCATCCACGGCGAAATTGATCGTGGCGATTCCCGCGTCGGCGAGTCGATCGGTGACATCCGGGCGGAGCAGGCGCGCGTTCGTTGCCAGATAGACCCAGAAGTCCTTTTTCGCGGCGTAGTAAATCGCCTTGTGCACAAAATCGGGCCGCAGCAGCGGCTCACCACCGGTGGGGGCCAACACGCGGCAAGGCGTCGATTCGAGCCAGTCAATCGCTCGCCGCGCCGTTTCTTCCGTCATGCCTTTCACGCGGTTGTCGTACGACCAACAGTAGTGACAATCCAGATTGCATTTCCATTCCGTGAACAGGTAAGCGATGATCGGCTGGAAATCGCCAGTGAGAACGCGCGATTTGACGTACGGCACCATCCATCCGCGCATGGTTTGCAGAATCCGGGAAACCGGCCACTGCCTCTTCCCGTTAAGCACAACAGAATCGTGGGCCGCGATGTCTGCCGCATCGAGTTCGTGCAACAACTCGGGATGCTGAGGAAAAACCGGCTCGGGAAGCGCGCCCGCCTCTTTGGAAGAATGGGGCGATGGCCGCTGACCGGGCTGCTGCAGGAGATTATGTAGTGGAACGTCGAGACGAAACGACTGAGTAGGAACAGTAGGGAGCGGTTGTTCCATCGTGGACATGAATCCAACCTCTTCTTTGCATAAGATGACCAGGGTTGGAGCTTAGCCAGCTCATCTTCAAAAATATCAAAACTGACTTGATGCGTTCAACTCCCCTCACTGCGCCTTCAGGGAAGTCGCCCGTGAACTGGTGGACCCCGGTTACAAAATCTTGGATAGACGGAACCGCCGGAGAGATACATCGATGTCGCAAAAACCCCGATTTTTTTTGCCACAAAATCTTTTAACCAATTCGACTAGCCGCAGCATCTATATACGGATGGGCATCTCGACGGGAAGATACCGTGTGATTTTCCCTCAGGATATGCATTCTAGAGCCGGCCCGCCGGCAGTCGTCGGCTGCGGGGCGAAGAGTTACGCGACTTGAGGGTGTTGTGGGATGGATCGAGTTCAAGTCCTGGTGGAGCTAGTGCTGCCCGCCTTGGGTGGAGTTGGGCTGCTCTTTTCGGCGTTCATTGATTCTTCCTTTGTCCCGCTTCCCCTGGTTACCGATTTGCTCCTCATGGAGCTCGCCAGCCGGCACCCGTTGCGCATGCCCTATTACGCCGCCATGGCCGCGTTTGGATCCCTGGGAGGATGCATCTGGATCTACTGGCTGGCCCGGAAAGGCGGGCAAGCTTACTTCGAGAGAAGCCACGGCCATCCGCCGGGCAGGATTCGAAAATTCATCCGGGAGTATCCGATGGCCTCCGTCTTTCTCCCCGCGGTTGCGCCGTTTCCGGTGCCCTTCAAACCGTTTGTGATTGCGCAAGGCGTTTTTCAGGTGCCCTTCTTGACTTTCCTGGCGGGCACGCTGCTCGGGCGCGGCTCTCTTTTCTTCATCGAGGCTTTTCTGGGAGCACGCTACGGTAGGACGGCAGAGCAGTTCCTGGTGGACCAGAAATGGGCGTCAATCGCGCTGGCGCTTGGCGTCGCAGTTGTGTTTTTTCTGGTGCGCCGGCTGCTGGCGCTCTGCCAGGCGGAATATTCTCAGACGGATTGAAGCTCCCGGACGCGGCGCTCGAGCTCGCGGGCAATCTCGTCCGCGTCCGCGTTCGCGGCGAAACGCACAGGCACGCCAATCGTGGCCCGCACGTCGCCTGGAAGCGCAAAGATTCTCTCGCGCTGTTTCATATCAAAAAGCCCATGCAGGTAAATTGGCACAACCGGGATGTTCAACTGTTTCGCGAGCAGGCCGATTCCTGAACGAAACGGCAGCATGTTTCCGTCTTCGGTCGTTTTGCCTTCTGGAAAAACCAGAACATTCCAGCCGCGATCGAGAAGGTCACCCGCGAAGCCAAAGCTCCGGAGGAATCCGGATTGCTGCGGCAGCGGGAAAACGTTGAACAGACTCAGCGCCAGAAAATATCTGAGGCGTTCTAGCAAGCGCTCTAAGAGGCTCAAGCCGTTCGAGGGGCGACGCATTCTGGCCAGCCTTTCACCGCCCATAGCTGTGGCCAGGCGGTTTCTAAATCTCGCCGGGAGCGCCGGCAGGATCCAGGCGATATCCAGGTAGGTGACGTGATTGGAGACTGCCAGAACCGGTCCGTCCAGCCCGCGGAGATTCTCGCGGCCGCGAATTCGTGGAGCCGCAAGCAGATAGGTCGCCGGCCACGCGAGCGAGTAATACACGGCAAGACGGAAAGCTGTGACGAGCCAATGCTGCGGCCAGACCGGATATACATGCCGAATCGGGGCGGAATTGCTTTGCGTGAGAAGTTTCTCTAGTTGCGCGATTGTGGTGACGTCCTGAAACTGTGCCTCGTTCAGGTCCACTTGATGCCGCTCTTCCAGAGCACTCATCAGTTCGACGCGATCGAGCGACGTCAGGTCGAAATCGGTCTCGAGATTGGCGTCGTCTGAACCCGGTTGAACCGCGCGGCCTGTAATCTGTGTGATCAATCCCGCCAGGGAATCGAGGGCAGGCGGGGATCCCTTTCTACCGCCCTTTGCGCTCTCGACCACTTCGCGGATGCGCGGAAGAATCGCCTTCTGCGTCGGCGTCCTCGGGAAATCCGGCTCGGGCCAAAGAAACGAATGCCGTATTTTCTGGTATTCAGCAAGCGACTGGTTTGCTCCTTCGATTGCCGCGGCCGCGCTGCCGCTCGAGCCGTCGAGCAAGACTACCGCGCATGGCTCGGCATTCCCGTCCCGTTCGAGCCCGATCACGACGCAATCGCGAATGCCGGGCTGCGCTCGCAGGGCTTTCTCGAGATCCTCTGGGTAAATATTCATCCCGGCCGGCGTGACGATGACGTTTTTTCGCCGTCCCTTGAAGTACAGGCGGCCGTTCAGATCCGCCTCTGCGACATCTCCCGTTCGGAACCATCCGTCGGATTCGGCCACGGAGAGAGTCTGGCCATTTTGCCGGTAGGCCGCCGCGACGTTCTCTCCGCGTACGAGGATTTCGCCGTTCTCGTCGACACGCACTTCCATGCCCGGAAACACTTTGCCAATTGACCCCTGGGCGGAACGGAATGGATGATTCAGGCTGATGAGCGAAGTGGTCTCCGTCATCCCATATCCCTGGATGACGGCATATCCCAATCGATTCCAGAACGTCTCGGTCTGTTTTGGGAGTGCGGCCCCTCCGGAGATAATGGCCCAGAATTTCCAGCCGAACCGCCCGTGGATCCGGCGGAATCGCCACCAGCGGCGAAGAAAATGGTGCTGTTTCGCCGCAGCGAAGTCCTGCCGAAACTGTTCGATTTTCCCGCCGCGCTCCTCCTGGCGTTCCACCTCGCGCTCGAGAGACTCAATGAAACGGGGAACCGCGACCAGGACGGAGACCCGCTCCCGCCTGATCGTATCCATGAATTCTGCGGGCCGGAGCGAACCCATGAATACCACGGTGCCAGCCAGCATCGGGGGGATGAACACTCCGAGCATCTGGCCAAATACGTGACTGAGAGGCAGCAGATTCAGAAAACGAAGCGGGTGGACAAGTTTTTCGTAGCGAAGATATTTCTGGATTTCACCCTGCAGCGGCTCGATATTCGCGAGAACATTTCCGTGCGAGATCACTACGCCCCGAGGCTCGGCCGTGGTGCCCGAGGTAAAGATAATTTCCAGGGTGTCCTGGCGGGTGGCGGGTAGCGAGGGGTAGGGGGAAGAATCGCGTTCTGCCGTTATGGTGGATAGCCTCTCGAACGGAATGGACGGAACAGTTCCGCCGCCCTGCTGCGCGTCCGGCCGAAAAATGAGCTTTGCGTTTACTTCTTTTGACACACGGCAGGCAAATTCCGCCGGTGAGGCGTGGTCGATGGGGACGACGACAACTCCGCGAAGCAGGCACCCGAGAAATGTGGTGATCCATTCCGCTGAGTTTTCGCCCCATAGCAGAACTGCGTCGCCCTTGGTTATGCCGCGGGCCTCCAGTTCGCGAGCGAGCCGATTTGCGCCTCCCGCAATCCTCCCGTAGGTCCAGCTCTCCATGCGATAGCCGCGCCGCTGCCGCACGGCAATTTCCTCGCCATGGGCGGCATAATTCTCGACGAAACTAAGAAGTGACTCCAAGCTCATTCCAGACATCTATTTTGTCAGAAGTGCGGGGGCCCGGGGGGTGCGTCAGGGGCTCCACCAAATTTGATAGGCTTTGCCGGCTGTGGGATACACGGAAAAAGTTGTGATCATTGGCGCAGGAATCTCAGGCTTGGCTTGCGCCTATCGCCTGGGACGATTGGGCATCCCATGCCTAGTGCTCGAGGCACAGGAGCGCGCCGGCGGCTTGATTTCCACAATCCGAAAAGACGGCTTCCTGATTGAGACTGGTCCTCAGTGCCCTCGATTTCCCCCTCTGGTATGGCAACTCGTGCGCGAGCTGAATCTCGAAGCTGAATTTATCGCAGGCGACCCGGGAGCAAAGCGCTATATCCTGCGGGACGCCCGGCTCTACCGGGTCCCCTTCTCGCCGGCAGGGTTGGTCGGCACACGGTTGGTAGGACTCGGTTCGAAGTTGCGAATGCTGACGGAGGTTTTTGGTTCTTCGCGGCCTCCCCTTTGTGAGGAAAGTTTGGCCGAATTCGTTCAACGGAAATTTGGCGCTGAGGTGTTGGACTATCTGGTGGACCCTCTCGTTTCCACGATATTCTTCGGCGACGCGCACAAAATGGGCATGCAGAGCGCTTTTCCGGCCCTGGTGGAATGGGAGCGAAACGAGGGAAGCCTGGTGCGAGGGGCGATTCGAGCCCGTAAATCGAAACGGCCGGTCCCTGCGGGAGATCCGTCCCGGAAGGCGGCCAGCGCCAACTCGAGCCGGGACAGCTTGCGCGTCACCGATGCGCTGCCGTCCCTCGGTTCCTTCCGGTCCGGGATGGCGACACTGCCAGAAAAACTCGCCGAAAAATTACACGGGGAGATCCGGTACGGCGCAGGGACGACAAGCGTCGCACCACTGCCCAAAGGAAACGTCGCCGCCGCCGCTTGGCAAATTGACTTGTCAGGCGGCTGTAGGATTACGGCGGCACAATTGATACTGGCCGTGCCGGCATACGTTGCGGAGCAGCTTTTGGCAAACGCCGCGCCAGAACTTGCCAGTCAGCTCAAGGCGATCGAGTACGCACCGGTCTGCGCGGTGGCCTGGGCGTACGACCGTTCCCAACTGACCAATGGCTTGGATGGATTTGGTTTCATGGTCCCGCGGCGGGAAGGGTTGGAGACGATTTCTACGTTTTGGAATTCGTCCCTATTTCCAGGACGTGCGCCCGAAGGCAAAGTATTGATGACCAGCTTTGCCGGTAGAGGGACGAACAACGATACCGCGACCATGGGCGACGAAGAGTATTCGCGGATCGTGGAGGCGGAAAACGCGAGGGCGCTGGGAATCACGGGAGAACCACAGGAGCAGGTGGTCTGGAAAGATCTCCGGGCGCTTCCGCAATACAACGTCGGGCACGCGCAGCGAGTAGCGGAAATTCAAAATCTGTTGCATAGAATGCCAAACTTGGCAATCGTGGGTAATTTTCTGAGAGGCCGGTCCATTGGTGATTGCGTCGAAGTTGCTTTTCGGGCGGCAGAAGATGTCCATAGCCGGATTCGCGGCGCAATCATCTAAGCACTTACCGGATCATCCTCGCTAGGAGCGCAGAAGTTGATTCCAATCGTTGCTTGGGCCGCGGGCCTCACCTTGCTTGGCGCAATGCTGGGCGTGGTCTACCAGGCGCTGGGAACGCGCAAAGACAGGAGAGTCTATCCGCCACCGGGCAGATTGGTTGGCCTGGGGTCTCATCGCCTGCACCTGCTCGAATCAGGCCGCGGCAGTCCGACGATTGTGCTGGAAGCAGGACTCATGTCCACTGTTTTGAGCTGGAGCGAGCTGCAACGCGAGTTGGCAGGATCGTTTCGTGTGGTCAGCTATGACCGGGCGGGGCTGGGCTGGAGCGATATGGGCCCAATGCCAAGAACGGCTGACCGAATCGTTGATGAGCTGCATACATTGCTGGAGCGCGCGGCAATACCTCCTCCCTATGTGCTGGTGGGACATTCGTTCGGTGGTTTGACGATGCCGCTGTTTGCCGCGCGTTTCCCGGACGAAGTTGCCGGCGCCGTCCTTGTTGATCCGGTAGCGCCGGCGGAATGGAATCCACCCTCGGAGCACGACTTGAGGCTCACACGCATTGGAGCCAGGGTATGCCGCCGCGCGGCGCTCCTGGCGCGCTTCGGGGTGATTCGTTTTGTTGCATTTCTGTTGACCACCGGCGGAAAGAAAGCGGCGAGTTATTTGGTGCGCCTCATCAGCCGCGGGACACCTGCCGACGCTGGGTCCGTTTCGAGTCCCTGGTTTTCGGCGCTTCCGGCAACTGAAAAAGCCATGGCGTCCGTTTTCTGGGTTCAGCCAAAATTTGCCCTTACGATCGCCAGCCAACTGGAAAACCTGCCCGCGAGCGCGGCCAGCGCCGGCCAATTTGCCGATTTTTCAGATGAGCCGGTGGTGATTTTGTCCGCGCGCACTGCACCCGAGCGTCGCCGGTTGGAACATGCCGCGATGGCGGGACGCCTGCCCGGAGGCGAACATGTCCTGGCGGGAGACAGCAATCATTGGATCATGCAGGAGGACCCGGGTCTGGTGATCGGGGCGATCGAAAAGATCGCCAAACACCTGGCGAACGTCATGACCGAGCGGTTGTGACTCTGCCGGACACAAATTGAAGCGTGTTGCTTGAATGTGTTCCCCTCGCAGTGAGGGGCGCGGTTTCCGTCTGATAGCGGGCCTTATCCTTTGCAATGTCATGAGTTATTGAACTTTTTGCCTGAACAGCGAAACGCGAGAGTTGCTCGAGTGAAAAAAAGAGCGAACTCTAGCAAGCCTGGCTGTCCCGGGCGTCCCCTTTTCGGTCAAAAGCCTGTTCACTGGCTTCGATCGCCCGCCACGTTCGTCGTCAAGCGCTTCGAGAGGAATTCCCGCATCAAATTCGTACCGACGCGGCCTGCCAGACCAACGGCGGTATTGGTGAAGACCAAATGCGCTCCCCGATTCGCTTTAGGGTAGTAGAGATTCGACAGTGCTCCCGAGCACATATCGCCGAGCAAATACGATGAATTGAACACAGTTCGCCCACTATCGCTGCGTGAAAGGAACGCGGAGGCGACCGCGTGCGCGAAGCGGGATTTAACGGAACCCGAGCCCTGATAGTAGTAGCGCGGGTCCTGATGGAGAAGCACGGGGAAGACGGCGTGAGTCAGGAAGTCACTGCTGCGTCCGTCGACAAACTTGGCCGCCAAACGTTTGCTGTATCCCGCGGCGCCCTGCCCGTACCCGGGATAAGCATTTGTCGCCTGCTCGATGCCAGCGGCCAGGCCAACACCAAACATCGCAACCGGATCGAACGTGCCCCGTGTGGCGAGCGAGAATTTCTGTTTCGCGCTCAGCGGCGCGGCGTCATAAATGTAGCTGGTATAGAAGTTCGGGAAGAAGCCGACCAGACGCTGCTTCTCTTCCGCCCTTATCTGCTCGTCGGCGATCAGCTCGGTGGGACGCACCGTCACCTCCATGTTTGCCATCGCAACCGATAAGGAGACGTCAGGAATCTCGTAGGCTTCCTTCACGGTGAGGGCGAACTCGGCAGATGAAAACGGCCTAAAACCCTTAGCGTAGACGGTCACGAGGTAGGAGCCGGCAGGAATCTTTGCAAAACTGAATTCGCCGTTCGCCTCGGACACCATCGTGTGCAATTGTGTTCCGTCGCCCTGCATCAATCTGACGTCTGCTCCGGAAACGGTGGCTCCGCTCACGTCCAGCACCGTGCCCGCCACGCTGGCCGATCCTTCCGCAGGGAGTGATTGCTGTGCCCAATTCTGCGGATTTGAATTCGGCAGAGGTGCATCCTGGAGGGAGCGGTCGTTCATCCCGCCAGCTCGTTGCTGAGCGCGTGCGCTTGCTGGAACCATTGACAGTAGAACCGACATGCCGGCGAGAACGGCCGGGAGAAGGCGGTACCGCGCTTTTTTGAGCGCCCGCGCGGAATGCGGAAACCAGGATACGCTGCCAGGCTCAGTCGCGCCCAGGAGGGGTGTGCGGTCGGAAGCAGCCGGACAGATCGAAAACATTTGGTCTCCACCGGGCTGGGCGGCCTCCCGACGTGCTACTCAGGGAGCGTACGCGACCGCAGGATGGGTTGCCTGTTCAATAGGAAACAAGCTGCGTAGAGTGATAACCTCCGGCAGTCGATTGACAGGGGACAAATCAGCTCTGGATAGCGGACATCACTCCCGTCTGCTTGAACCGTGAGTTCGACTGTATTTGGCCGACCAGTCGACGACCCATCGCTTCAGAGCCCTGCGGGCGAATAAAAAGCGGCTCCACATGTCCACATTCCTGCTCATCGGGAGGTGATTAGAACTGGTCTGTCTGGTGAGGCTTTTGCTACAAGGGGGGAGTCAATCGAGTTCAGTGCGCCCGGTCTTCCTTCACCGAGTTCTCGCGAGGCGCCTCAAAATCAATGCCCCAGAAGTGCGGCGCAGGCGTCAGGAATTCCACCCCGACACGAATGCCCTTCGCTCCGCTTTCACCGGTAAACACGATGCGGCACTCCAGCTCTTCCTGCGTTTCAGGATTCACGAGCACCAGCATTTCGTCGTTATCCACCTCGTGCCGCAGCATCAGCAAGCCCCCATGGGCGCTCACTACCATTGTTTCGCACACCTCGCGAAACTTCTTTCCCGCATGGCTGCGGCCGAGCGCCTGCAGCTTCATCCGGTGAAAGATACGCTGGCTGCGCCGGTTCGTGGCAAAGGCGGTTTCTTGCATAGTGTGCCCATCATCGGCCGGGCCGGCAGGACCCGTCAATTGCCCTTTCGGACAGGTGTTCCCAATCGCCACCTTTCGCGTCGCCCAACTTGTAAGCTCCAATCCGCTGGCCTTAGAATGTCGTAAGCGGCTACGGCATCACGCCGGACGCGTTTCAAGACCAAACCGCTGCTGCGCTTTTCTTCATCATTTTTGGACAGTTATTTATTTGAACTGAATCATTATCATTGCGCCTGGGGGCCTCCTATGAACCTTGCTGAATTTATAGAAAGTCGCCGCGAGCAGCATCTCGGAGAACTTTACGAATTTCTCCGGATCCCCTCCGTCAGCGCCAAGAGCGAGCACAAACCGGACATCGACCGCGCTTCCAGATGGGTTGCAGACCACCTCAGAAGCGCCGGCTTCAAGACCGTTGAAATCGTCCCAACAGGCCTTCACCCCCTCGTTTATGCCGAATCCCTTGAAGCCCCCGGCAAGCCGACGGTGCTCTTCTACGGCCATTACGACGTCCAGCCCGCCGAGCCGCTGGAACTCTGGACCTCCCCGGCCTTCCAGCCCGAAGTGCGCAACGGAAGCATTTATGGTCGCGGCACTGCCGATGATAAAGGACAGGTCCATATCCATCTGAAGGCCCTCGAATCGCTCCATCAGCTGCACGGCAAATTTCCCATCAACATCAAAGTCCTGATCGAAGGCGAAGAAGAGGTCGGCAGCGTCAGCCTGTGGGACTACGTGCAGAGCCACAAAGAAAAATTGAAAGCCGATGCCTTGCTGGTTTCCGACACCTCGATGCTCGGAAAAGGCGTTCCCTCCATCACCTACGGTCTGCGCGGGCTGAACTACTATGAGATCGAGCTGACCGGCCCTGCGCGTGATCTCCATTCCGGCGTATACGGCGGCGCGGTGCCCAACCCGCTCATTGTGCTGGCAGAATTGTTCGCCAAACTTCATGACAAGAATTTCCGCGTCGCGGTTCCTGGCTTCTATGACGACATTGCAGCCGTCCCCCCTGCAGAGCGCAAAGCGCTGAACGCGCTGCCGTGGAAAGAAAAGGACTTCAAGCATGCCGTCGGCGCGCCCGCCTACCACGGGGAGAAGGGATTCACCACCGTCGAGCGGCTCTGGATTCGTCCCACGCTCGAACTCAATGGAATCTGGGGCGGCTATCAGGGCGAAGGCGCGAAGACGGTCATTCCCTCGAAGGCATACGCAAAGTTTTCGACGAGACTGGTGCCCAATCAGAACCCTCAGAAAATCGCCAAGCTCGTCGAAAAGCACATCCGCAAGCTTCTTCCCGACTACGTGCATTGCCGGTTTGAAGTTCTGAGCACGGGCAAGCCCTGGGTCGCGGCCTACAAGGCGCCCATTTTCCAGGTGGCCCAGTCCGCGCTAGAGAAGGGTTTTGGCAAAAAGGCCGTCTTCATCCGTGAAGGCGGCTCCATCCCGTTCGTTACCCAGATGCACGACACGTTCAAAGTGCCGTGCGTCCTCGTCGGCTTTGGTCTTCCCGATGAAAATGCCCACGCTCCGGATGAGCATCTTGCCCTTGAAAACTACCACGGCGGCATCAAGGCCATCGCGCATCTCTACCAAGACCTGGCTGGGCTCTGACCTCGAACCGGATGCACCTGTTCCGTCTGAGGGGCGGCCTGCCCGCCGCAGGAAGGGTTTGCGGCACCCGCTTGCCTTTCTCCGGCCACGACGTCTTAAGGACGTTCAAGGCGAAACAAAAAGCAGCCTGCCTCCGTGCTCCGGACATTCACGTAGCGAATCTTCGCTTCCCGGAACAATTGCTCGGCGACCTGTTCCTCTCTGCCATCGCTCACGCGAATTTCCTTCACCAGAGCGCGGTTCTCTCCGTAACCCTCGAGCGTCAGCTGCCGCCCGCGATACTCTTCCGGGATGACAGCACTCTCTGGATGACGCAAGCACCCCGTCGCGTGGATATAGACAGGACCCGGGAGCGGCGGCTCGCCCAATTCCCGGAAAGGGTCGTAAGTAAATAGCAGCAATTCTTCTTCATCTTTACGGATCAACTTCAGGCAATGCCGGCAAGGCGCGCGTCCGGCCGCCACTTCGCGATGCGCCGGGAAACCATAGGTGGGGGATTTTCGCGTTTTCCGGACTTCGTCAGCGACTTCACTTCGAATAGCCACGACTCGATACCAACTCATAACTCACCTCGCTGTTCCTGCTTGCGAGAGGAATTGTCGGGTACTCCGTCGTGCGCTTCTATCCGCTATCTTCCGTCAAATTCTCACTCCGACGAGAGTTGTTCCCGTCGTCCCCGCGCATAATCGCGCAGCGCTTCGTTCGCTCCGCTGACCACGTGCAGCGCTTCGGCTACACTCGCTAGATCCTTGCCTCGCAGAACCACATACATCTCATCTTCATCCAATCCGGTGTAAATTCGATTTCCGATGCATCCGAGGCTCGCGATCGCGCCATATTGCAACGAGGCGGGCAGTGCCATGCACGTCGGTCGGCCGAGTGCCGGAGTTCCTGTGCCAAGCCCCGCGCGTCCGGCCGCCTCTTCTAACAGCATCGCCGCCGCCGGCCGCAGCCTGAACAGCACCACGTCCGGGTCGACCGGCGCGTTCGCCAGGGGCGAATACACGATTGCCTTGGGAGCCTTCAAAAGGCGCGGAATCTGCGGAATCTCTTCCGGTTTCACATATCCCAGATCGAACAGCATCTTCAGCGTCTGTTCGGTATCTTTTTCCCGCTCCGGCGAGAGCGCGATATTGTGCGTGTAAGCTCCGACAGCACAGTTAAAATGATTTTCGGGGATCGTGTAAAACGTGCGCCCCTCCGCCGCCAGCCGCCAGAAGCTGCACCCGGAAGGCTGCCTCCCTTCATATTTCTTCACTCCAGCAGGCTCCGCATCAAGGAACGCAACCGCCACGGGGCGCGTGCTCGCTTTGATCATCGTCAAGATCTCATGTTCGAGCCCTCGCCAGTTTCCACTCGTGCTCATTCGCCTTACCCCTTGATTAAGTTGGAATTAGAAAGCATAACACACCGGAACGCGGCCCGAATCCTGGCCGGAATCGCGTTTTGCCGCATGAAATCAGCACGTTTTGCACATGCCCCAAAAAAAATCGCTGTTTTTCGGCCTTTTTTGCGCATTTGCCCTTGCGTTCCTTTTCTTCCTTCGTTATAGTCCGGTTCGGCCCGAGTTTTTTGCAGGAAAATAGGGGTTTTTCTTGCTCGCGGCTGGCCTCGATTGTCTCGAGGCGGATAGACAAATCAGGAGGATAGGCAGAAGAAATGGCAGCTAAGCCACTGAGCAAAACCAAAATCGTTTCGCATCTCGCCGAGAAAGCGAGCACTTCCAAGAAGATGATCGTCACTTTCTTTGATGAGCTCCACAAGTTGGCCGTCAAGGAAGCCAAGGGCAGTGCAGGAAAGTTTGTTATCCCGGGAATCGGCCGCGTTGTGAAGGCTCATCGCAAAGCCCGCATGGGCCGCAACCCCCAGACCGGCGAAGCGATCAAGATCAAGGCCAAGACCGTTGTCCGTCTGCGTCCGGCCAAGGTCCTGAAGGATGCCGTTCTCAAATAGCTCTTTCTCCCGCCAGGGAGCGAGAAAAATTGGAAACCCCCGTCGCCTGCTTCGGGCAGGCTTTCGGGGGTTTCTCTTTTTCCCACAACCCTGCTCTCTCGCCGGCGAACCTACAGCGTCTTGACGTAGGCAATCACATCCTTGATCTGCCCCGCCTCCAGCACGTCTTTGAACGGCGGCATCAACTGGTCACCGTTCTCGATCCACGTCCGCAAGCTGTCATCGGTGATTTTGTTTCCATTCACGCTAAATGTTCCGCGCTTGGCGAGTCCCTTCAAGCCCGGCCCGATTTTTTTCTGGTCGCTGTTGTCGTAGTGGCAAACCGAGCATTTCTGCTGAAACACGGTCTTCCCGCGGGCCACCGCCGCCGCGTTCGGAGCCGCTGTTTTGGTCGCCGCCTCGACGAGCAGCGCGCCCGCGCCAAGCAACCCCACAACACCCGCCGCAATCACAGCACTTTTCCCAAGAAGATTCACGCTTCCCCCCTCGATTCCGACTAGCTCAAAATGAGACCCTCATCATTTTCCCTGTTCCGGCGCCAAATTTCCACCTCTGCCCCGCCAAGAGTACAGGGTGCCCACTTTGCACAGCTAGCACTTTCGTACCTTTGACGGGATTCACATTTTACGTTCAAAATTCCACCATGAGCCAAGAGACCCTCACGCGGGCGTGGGAAGTATTACAAGATGCCTATCAGGCGCAGATGGAAGGCGACTACGATCGTGCCGCCGAGCTCTACCAGTCTTCGCTGGAGCTCCATCCGACCGCCGAAGCGCACACCTTTCTCGGCTGGACCTATCACTATCAGGGCAAACTGATGGATGCCATCGCCGAATGCAAGCGCGCCATCGAACTGGACCCCGATTTCGGCAATCCGTACAACGACATTGGCGCTTACATGATCGAATTGGGCCAGTTCGATGAAGCCATTCCCTGGCTGCAGCAGGCCGTCGAATCCCGGCGCTACGAGCCCCGCCATTTTCCGCACTACAATCTGGGCCGCGCGTATCTAGGAAAGGAAATGTATGGCCAGGCGATGCGCTCGTTCCAGGAAGCAATCCAGATCGAACCGCGCTACTCGCTGGCTCGGCAAGCGCTGGAATCGCTTCGCCGCATGGTCAATTGATCTCCTCGATTATTTTCTATTCTCCGGTTTCTAATTCCCTCGGATCTTGATTCTCTCGAGTGGCCAGCCTTGAGGCTGGCCACCCGCACGCCCGTCACCCCGTTTTCGCCTCCGACGGCTTCACAATCCGATCATAAATCCACAACAAAAATGTCGTCCCCAGTCCGATCGCGGTAAGCGCCCAAAGAAAAAGCTGCGGCCGGTGTTGCACTTCGCCGAAGCGATGCAGCAGCGCCCCGCCAATCCGCCCCGCCAGAAACGATCCGATGCCCAGCGGCAGAAACGCAAAGCCCATGTAGGTCCCCTGCTGCCCTGCGGGCGCCAGCCGCGAAATATAGTCGTAATATCGCGGCTGTTGAATGAGTTCGCCAAGCGCGATGACCACAAGTGTCGCGTAAGCCGCATAAATGCTCGAGTGTAGCGCCAGAATCGCAAACGCCACCATCGAAACCAGCGTCCCCAGCAGCACCGCGCGAAACGCCGAAATTTTCTGTGTAAGCACGCTGAACGCCACCGTAAACGCGATCACCACCAGCGGCCCCGTTGAAAGCATCCGCTCCGTATCGGCCTTCCCATCCACGTAATCGTGAATATAGATCGGCAGCGTAATGAACTCCTGCCAGTAAACAATCCAGTACCCGGAAAAAATCAGCAGAAACACCATGAACTTCGGGTTGCCCAGTACTCGGACGAAATTGCGCAGCGTCAGGTCGAGGCTCGCGGTTTTCACGTCGCCCGATTTCTGCGGCTCCTTGAAAAACACCAGCACCGCGAAAAACATCAGGAACACGCTGGCCGCCGCCACGCGAAAAACATTTTCCACGCTCAGATGCCGGTGCACCCACGAAGCGACAAAGGGCCCCAGCGCGCCACCGATGTTGACCAGCGTGTAGTAAATCGAATACCCGATCGACCGCACATTCTCGTTCGACGCCCGCGCCGTCGTGCCCACCACGCTCGGCTTCACCATCGCCACGCCCAGGGCCGGGAGCATCAGCACAAAGGTGACCAGCGCCACCAGCGGCACCGCGTCTCGCACCGGCGCCAGCCACGGCGCTCCGAGCGACCCTAGCAAAAAATACGAGCCGGCCAGAATCAGGTAAGCGATCGCCAGCGCCCGGCGGAAGCCCAACCGGTCGGCAATCGCTCCGCCAAAGATGGCCAGGAACCACACCAGCCCGCCAAAAAGTCCCGAAAGATCCGCCGCCCGCTCGGTGGGAAAGTTCAGCGCCTCGTGGAGGTAGCGAGCAAGCGAAGCAAACGCCGCGTAATAGGAAAGCCGCTCGAAAAGTTCGCTGACGTTCGCCACCCAGAACGACCGCTCAAACCCGCGGCGCACTTCCGTCAACCGCTCGGCAAATCTCATGCCACCTCCCCGGGGATGCAAGCGGGGAATGATAGCAGTGGCCAGCGACCGATGGCCAGCGACAGGTGGAAGAGAAATTGTTCGCAGCCGACAGTTGACCGTTCACAGCTTGAGGCGTTTTTTTATGCCCGTTCAAACGGCCGGCAAAAGAGCAGACGTGCGGGCAAATCGGGCAGAGCATTCTCAAAATGGAACCCACCCTTTCCAAACCCGAAAGGGTAGGGACAGAGGAAGAGTTGACCAGAGAGGTAGGAGGAGGTCCGCAGAGGATGCGAAGAATTGAGGCGTTTGGAATTGATGGTGATATACATCGGTGGTCGATACCGTTTGTCACTGCCCAGTATTTTTCTCCGGATCCCAAAATATACACGTGACGTACAACGCGATACGTACTATGCTCCACGAGTGATTCAGAGTTTTGGATCGAAGGAAACCGAGAGCTTTTTCACTACCAGCATTCTCGACGCTTCCGGGCATTCGGGCGGATAGCGCTGAGGAAACTTCTGCAACTGCACGCCGCGACCGAACTGAGAGTGTTGGCATCGCCTCCCGGGAATCAATTAGAGGCTTTACGGGGAGATAGGAAGGGCCAGCACTCGATTCGGATCAATGACCAGTGGAAGATTTGCTTTGTGTGGCGGAACGGCCATTGCCATGACGTGGAAATCGTCGATTATCACTGAGAGGAGAACACAAGGATGGGCAAGACGGATAAATTGATGGCGCCCGTGCATCCGGGGAAGATTTTGCGGGAGGATTTTATGAAGCCGCTGGACTTGTCGGTGAACAAGCTGGCGCTGGACCTGCACGTGCCCGCGACGCGGATTGGGGAAATCGTGCACGAGCGGCGGCGGATCACGGCGGAGACGGCGCTGCGGCTGGCGCGCTATTTCAGGACGAACGCGGAATTCTGGCTGAACCTGCAGAATTTTTATGATTTGGAGTGTGAGAGGCGGGCGGGCAAGGTTTCGGAGATTGCGCGGCAGGTGCAGCCGGTCGGGGCGGAGTGAGGCACGTTGTGGTTTGCGGTTGAAAGAAACCCGAAGACCACCCTCTGGAAACCAAGGATGGGGCACCCGGCGGATTAACTTGGGCGGTAACAGTCGTTGCCGAGGAATTTGAGCAGACCGAAGTCCGGGAGGACTTGGAGTTGCTGGCGGATTTTGCCGGGGATGTGAGAATTGTTGGGGTGGGTTGAAGTGTTGCTATGGTCCCTCCGTCCCTGTAGAAGGCACACAGGACACAAACCACGTGCTCCGGTCGGGATGACAACGTTCGGACGAACCGAGGGGCTGAGTGAACTCGGCCCCCTCGGAAGAGAAGGTGGAATTATGGCTTGGGCTTGGCCGCTTCTTGTTTTTGGCGTTCTTCGGTCCAAGGAGGAACGATGGCGTTCTGGCGGGCGTAGGCGATGGACTGGCCGAGATGTTCGCCGAAGTGGCCGGTGATCATAAAGAAGGTGCCGCGAACGGTAGTGTCCTGGCCAAACAATTTTTGCGCGTTGTTGAGGTCGGCGTCTTTGATGGCGAGAATGGCGCCGCGGAAATGGGTGAAAGAGTCCTTGAGGGCTTCTAGGACTTTTGCTTTATCGCCGGCGAGGGTGTTGATGGCTTTGGGGTCGATGCCGGCGGGCGGAGGAGTGCCGAGCGCGCGGGCGACGCCGTAATTGGCGGCGGCGATGTGCGCGTAGACTTCACCGATCGAGCGGACGCCTTCGGCGGGCCGCCAGGAATATTTTTCGGCGGGAATGGCTGCGGCGAGTTGAGTGTAGCGCTGCTCGTAGAAGGCAACTTCGGCGAGGAATTCGCCGCGAGCGCCGGTGACAGCCGGAGCTGCAGAGGCAGTGGGCTTGTCCTGAGCTGTGGTGCGATGCGGGAGAAGGGTCAGGGCGCAAAGTGCGAGAACAATTGTGGTCGAGAGACTACGCATGAAGACCTCCAAGGTTTGGTGCGCGGAAAGCGTAGGGGAGTTTACAACGAAATTGAAGTTGGCGCGAAGAAGAAAGCGGGTTTTATCGGGATGGACCTGTACCCAAGGAGGCTGCGCGAAAACGCAGAAAACCATTCCTTCAGGGGCTTCCCCGCAAAACCTGGGGGACGCAAAAAACGCGAAAGCCCATTCTATCTCGGTCGCTTTACGCCGGAGCTGAAGCCCCGGCCTCCAGAAGAACGGAACTCATTCCGCTAGCCGCAAAGGGATCAGGGATTAGGAAAAAGGCGGGAGTGGAACTCGAGCGAGGCAGGGAGATGTTCGGCGAAGTAGGCGGGATCGTGACGGCCGGGATAGAGATGGAATTCGTGAGGAATATGACGCGCGGTGAGGATCTTGTCGAGGGCGGTGGCGCCGGCGTAGAAGCCGTAGTCGTCGTTGTCGCCGCAGTCGAAATAGATTTTGAGGCCGGCGAGACTGGCGGTACGGGCGAGGACGAGGGGGCTCATCCGGTCCCAGAAAACGGGGTCGGGCGGATTGCCGAAAACGCCGCCGAGTACTCGCGCGCGGGGCGAACTGGAAGAGGCGCCGAGAAAGCTCGGAAGTTTTTCGATGAGCGCGGCGCTGTGGGCACTGGCGGCGCCAAAAAGCTGCGGGTGGCGGAAGGCGAGATGCAGCGCGCCGTAGCCGCCCATGGAGACGCCGGAAATGGCGCGGTTGGCGCGGCCAGGCGCGGCGCGATACCGTTTTTCGATGAACGGGAAAAATTCCTGCAGCAGAAAATCCTCGTAGTGGCTCCTGCCATCCTTTGAATTGATATAGAAACCCGCACCGCCGTCTGGCGTGGCGATCAGAAAATCTCTCAGCTCACCTTTTTCGTGCAGGTCTTCGACGAGATTCCACGCGCCGGAGTGGACGAAGAACTGTTCGTTGTCGCCGAGACCGTGGAGGGAATAGAGGACGGGGAAGTGTTTTGTCTTGTCGGCGTCGAAAGTTGGAGGAAGAACGATGCAGTAGGGAACGCTGTGGGCGAGGATTTTGCTCGGAACGGAGTTGCATTCGACGCGGCCCGTGGCGGCAGAAAGAGGGAAGTTAAGGAGGTAAAGGAGCGAAAGGAAGTAAAGGAAAGGGCGGAACTGCGTGCTGCCCGATCGCAAGAGCCCACCCTCAAGCACTGGGGAATTATTCATAGCGGAGGGCGTCGACGGGGTTGAGCTTGGCGGCACGAGAAGCAGGATAGAGGCCGGCGGCGAGACTGACAAGGATGGCGAAGATGAGGGCGCTAGCGACGAGCCACAAGGGGACGGAAGAGAGTTCGATGGGATTGAGATTCTGGCGCTGGAGATAAACGTTGGTGCCGAAGGTGACGACGCGGCCGAGAAGCCAGCCGAGGAGGACGCCGAAGATGCCGCCGAAAAAGCCCATCACACCGGCTTCGATGAAGAACAGTTGCTGGACGTCGGAGTCCGCGGCGCCCAGTGCTTTGAGCACACCGATTTCGCGGCGGCGTTCGAGGATGGCCATGACAAGTGTATTGACGATGCCCAGCGTGGCGACGGCGAGAGCGAGACAGCCGAAGATGCCGAGGAGGCTGTCGAAGACCGTGAAGAAAGTGCGGAGGGATTTGGAGGCATCGAGGAGAGAGAAGGCGTTGAAGCCCATTTTTTTGATGGAGGTTTCGAGGGCTTCGACCTGGGAGGGAGATTTGGCGCGGACGGAAAGCGAGGCGTAAGTGGTTTTGCCGGAGTTGGAATCGCGGACGATGTCGCGGAGATCGTTGACCTGCGCTGCGCGGAGCGTGGAGGCGGTTAGGAGTGGCATAAGGAGCCGTGCGTTGCCGTAGCCTCCGTAACCGGCGGCGGGTTCGGTTTCGACGATGCCAACGATCTTGAGGCGGAGTTCTTTGGCGACGACCGAGAAACCACCGCCGGAAGTGTCGGGAGGATTTGCTGACGGGTGGGCGTTGCTTGAGGCGGAGGGAAGCGATTGGCGTTCGGCGTAGCGGAGGACGAGATCCTGGCCGATGAGGGAGGAAGTCTTTTCCGAGAGATCTTTCGCGAATTCGATTTGCAGGATGGCTTCGTTGGCGGTGGTAGAGGAGAAGAACTTGCCTTGCATGCCGTCGAAGGAGCCTGAATTTCTGGAGGAGTCGGGCATTCCGGCAACGACGGTGGCGTATGGTTTGTTGTTGAAACGGACTTCGGTGAAGAAGCGGACTTGCGGGTAGACCTCAATGACGTTCGGAAGTTTTTCGAGCTCCTTGCGGGCGTCGTCGTCAAGAACGCGCGGGGGCTTGCCCGAGTCGGGTTCGCGCTGCGGACGGCCCATGCCGCGGAAAGCGTTTTTGGGAGTGACGAGGATGGTGTCGAACAGGCCGCTTTCTGAGAGGCGTTTGGCGGCGAGTTGCTGAAGGCCGACGCCGAGCGAGAGCATGGCGACCAGCGAGGCGACGCCGACGGCAACGCCCAAAGTGGTGAGAGCGTTGCGCAGGATGGATTCACGCAGATTGCGGAGAGCGAGATCGGTGAGATCGCGGGGCTTCATTGCGGGAGGCCTTTTAGGGAGGTGGTGCGGAGGAGCTTGCCATCGCCCATGATGGCAAGCCGGTCGGCGAAGGCTTCAGCGAGCGGGCGCTCGTGAGTGACCATGACGATGGTCATGCCGAGCTGCGAGCGGAGTTCACGGAGAAGATTGAGGATGGCTTCGCCGGTGGCGGAGTCGAGATTGCCGGTGGGCTCGTCGGCGAGAAGGATTTTCGGGCGATTGACGAGAGCGCGGGCGATGGCGACGCGCTGCTGTTCGCCGCCGGAGAGTTCCGTGGGGCGATGGCCGAGCCGATGGGTGAGGCGGACGCGCTCGAGGGCTTCACGGACTCGTGCGGGGCGTTCGGCACGGTCGACTTCGGCGAGGCGAAGAGGAAGCTCGATGTTTTCTTCGAGTGTCATGCGCGGGAGTAGGTTGAAGGACTGGAAGATCATGCCGATGGTCTTAGAGCGGTAGCGGGCGAGTTCGAGCGAGGAGAGAGAGGCGATGTCCTGGCCGTGGGCGAAGATGGAGCCGGAGGTGAGGCGGTCGAGGCCGGCGATTAGATTGAGGAGCGTGGATTTTCCGGAGCCGGAGGAGCCGAGGAGAGCAAGGAATTCGTTGTTGGCTACAGAGAGAGAGAGTTCGTCGACGGCGCGGACCGAGGTTCCGCCCATGGTGTAGTGACGGGAGACGCGGTCGAGTCGGATGGCGGGAGCGGCGGTGGGCATGGAGGTGGCGTCAGATCATGATACGCGACAGGGGGAGGAAAGATTTCATTTTAGGTTGGATGCCCGGCAGAAGGGGGAGGTAAACGAGGTTAAGGAAGCTGAGTGGATTTCTTACAACCAACAGTTCGTGCAAGGTCTGTGCGTTCAGTTCCTTCGGCGAACCTCGGGGGTCTGCCAGAGGATCACACTTCCCAGGCTGCCCCGAGTGGATGGCGATCGATCCGAAGAGCCCGGCCCTTTGACTTCGCCTGCCCAAGCCGACGGCAGGCAGGAGAAGACAGACGGAAGCTTGTTTTACTCTGTAGCATTGTCAGTCCGCAGGCGGAGTGTGGTGGCGGGAGGCGAGGGTGATGGTCAGGCAGAAGGCGAGGAAGACCCCAGCGGCCGAGGTTAGGAATGCGGCGCTGTAGCCGGCGTGGCTGATGATGGCACCGGCAACGGGACCGGTGAGGAACAGGGAGAGGTCGATGAAGGCATTGTAGGCACCGAGGGCGGTACCGCGATTTTCGATGGGGATGTGGCGGACAGCTTCGACGGCGAGAGACGGGAACACCAGCGAGAAACCTGCTCCTATCAGGGCCGCGGCGACAAACGCGGCAGAGGGAACGCGCGCGAAACCCAGCAGGAGGAGGCCGAAGATTTCAATGAAAAGCGAAACGATGGCGACTGGAAAACCGCCGAGTCGCGTGATCAAACCGACAAAGAGCAGGCGGGTCACGACGAAGCAAGCTCCATAGATAGTGAGTGTGAGAGCGGCGCCGCCCCAGCCCACGCTAGCGAAGTAAAGCGTAATGAATGTTGCCAGAACGCCGAAACCAATGCCCCCGAGCGCGAGCACGGTGCCGTGGGGAGCGACGCTCCAAAAGATGTGCGCGAAGGGCAGATGCCGGGACGGCGAGACCGGGATGCCGCGCAATCGGAGAGCGAGCGCCATGGCGGCCAGAGAGACGGCAACAATTACGAGTCCCGCGGAGGCAAAACCCAAATGCTGCTGAAGCAGAACGCCGAGCGGGGCGCCTAGGGCGAGGGCGGTGAATGTGGCGACGCCATTCCAGGAGATGACTTTCGCGATGTGTGCGGAGCCGGCGCGTCCGAGGCTCCACATGGTGGCGCCGGTGCCGACCATGCTTTCGCCGATGCCGAGCAGAAGGCGTCCTAATAGAAGAATGACGAACGAGACCAAGGCGAAGGAGTTGAAGAAAGCAGCGGCAAAGGTGAGGGCGCCGCTTGCGGCACATGCGATGAGGCCGAGCACCGCGATGCGCTTGGGACCGAGGACGTCCACCATGCGGCCAACGCGCGGGCGAGAGAGAACGGTGGCGACATACTGCGTGCTGATGACGAGTCCCGCAAGGACGGTGCCGTAGCCGAGTTGCAGGTGAACGTGCATTGGGAGAATGGCGAGCGGGATGCCGATGGTCAGGTAGCAGACGAAGGTGAGGGAGACGGTAGGAAGGATTCGGGCAATGACGCCGCCGGGAAGTTCGCTGGAGCGCAAAACGGCGGGGGCTCCCGGAAGCGGAGCGGCGGTGTCAGAGATGGTTTCAGGCATCGCTCAGGGTCGAATCCTCAGTATAAGGTGCGATGAGACGAGCGGGGAAATCGATACAACGGGGAAAAGGAATAGAATGGCGGCGGATTGGGAAAGGAAGGCAAGCGATGCCGACGATTGAGGGAAACGAAGGGCGGGCGTGGATCGACGCATATGTGGAGAAGGCGGGAAAACTGAAGGGCGTGACGAAGGGCTTGCGAGCGCTGGTGAAGAAGACGATAGCCGCGAGCGAGGAGTATGTGAATCCGTGGAAGATACCATCGTTTGACTTGAACGGAGCGGTTTGCGGTTTCATGGCGGGAAAGGAACATGTGACGTTTGTTTTTTTGCGCGGCGCGGCGCTGCCGGACCCGGAAGGGTTGCTGGAAGGGACGGGCAAGAGCGTGCGGCATGTGAAGGTGCGGACAGTGGCGGATGTGAAGAGGCCGGGCTTGAAGAGGTTGATTGTGGAGGCGGCGAAATTGAACAAGCGGGAGCCCGTGAAAGGGACGAAGGTGGATATGAATAAGAGGAGGGATAAGAGAGCGAAGAAATAATACTGAAGAAAGGGAGGCGATCAGCGATCCGATAGCAGATAACAGGAGGCGAAGAGGTGGACTCGGTTTCAGTTTGAGTTGAGCTGAGGTTGATGACAGGTTTTTCCTGGTGCTGAATTTGCTGGGTGATTTTGTTGACTGAGAACGGCAGGGGCCAATTGAAAAGAGGGGCGATGAAGAAGACTGCGATCGTCAGAACCCACCCTCCGCAAAAGGCGCGGAGGATGGGGCACCCTCAAGTATTTCGAGACGCGGTGTGTGATCGGAAAATCTAAAGGCCGGTGTGGAGAAGGGTTTGGATGGTGCGGACCACGGCGTGAAAGCGCGGCTGCGCGCGCCGCACCCCAAAGGGTGCTAGGATTTGAGATTGTGCGTTGATGAGCTGGGGAAGTAGTAAGGAGCTTGTAGAAATGGCTGCGACGATGAAGGCGCTGCGGAAGATGGATGCGGCGCGCGGGTTGCGGATTGAGAGCGTGCCGGTGCCGGAGGTGGGGCATGGGGACGTTCTGGTGCGCGTGAAGGCGGCTTCGATTTGCGGGACGGATTTGCATATTTATGGGTGGGACCGGTGGTCGCAGGGGAGGATTAAACCTCCGGTGACGCTGGGGCATGAATTTTGCGGTGAGGTGGAGCGGGTTGGCGTGGATGTGACGGCGGTCCGTGCGGGCGATTTTGTGAGCGCGGAGATGCATGTGAACTGCGGGCACTGCCACCAATGCCGGCTGGGCGAAGCGCATATCTGTCCGAACGTTAGGGTGATCGGAATTGATCAGGACGGAGCGTTTGCGGAGTTCGTGAAGATTCCGGCGACGAATATCTGGAAGCTGGACCCGGCGATTCCGGAGCGGTATGGAGCAATTCTCGATCCGTTGGGCAACGCCGTGCACACGGTGCTGGCCGGAACGATTGCGGGGCAGACGGTGCTGGTGACGGGCTGCGGGCCGATTGGATTGATGTCCATTGCGGTGGCGAAGGCTTGCGGGAGTTCGACGGTGTTTGCGACGGAGACGAACGCGCACCGGCGGGAGATGGCAAAGCAGATGGGCGCGGACGTGGTGATCAACCCGGCGGCGGAAGATGCGGTGAAAAAGATTGTGGCGGAGACGGGCGGAACGGGAGTGGATGTGCTGCTCGAGATGAGCGGAGTGCCGTCGGCGATCCAGCAGGGGTTCAAGGCGTTGCGAGCGGGGGGAAGGGCTTCGCTGCTGGGGATACCGACGGAGAATGTGCCGCTCGATCTGGTGAACGACGTGATTTTCAAGGGCGCTACGGTGCAGGGGATTTACGGGCGGCGGATGTATCAGACCTGGGTGCAGATGACGGCGCTGCTGAAGGCGGGGCGGTTGAATCTGGAGCCGCTGTTTGGGGAGAAGATTTCGCTGGATAAATTTGAGGATGCGTTCAGCAAGCTGCAGAATGGGATGGCGGGGAAGATTCTGATTTATCCGAACGGACTGAAGTAATGGAAAACAGAAAATGGAAATTGGAAAACAGAAGGGTCAAAGGCAAGACTTAACACAGAGTGCACAGAGTTAAGCGCACGGAGAACGCAGAGGTCGGAGAAGAAGAGATGAGTGAATCGGGAACGCAGGTGATTAAGCAGAATCCGTTGTTGTATGTCACGGAGACGTTGAATGATTTGCGGGTGAAGGGCCTGGCGCCGAAGTTGCGGGTGCTCGATGGCGAGCAGAAGCCGGTGTGCGTGTTTGACGGGTGCGAGGTGATCAACCTGGCGTCGAATAATTATTTGGGGCTGACGTCGGACAAGCGATTGCGGAAGGCGTCGGTTGAGGCGGTGCGGAAACTGGGCGTCGGTGCGGGGGCGGTGCGGACGATTGCCGGAACGATGAAGCTGCACATGGAACTGGAAGAGCAGATTGCGAAATTCAAGAATGTGGAAGCTTGCGTGGTGTTTCAGTCGGGGTTCACGGCGAACGCGGGAACGGTTTCGGCGGTGCTCGGCAAAGAGGACCTGATCATTTCGGACGAGCTGAACCACGCTTCGATTATTGATGGGGCACGGCTTTCGAAGGCGATGATCAAGGTGTTCAAGCACAAGGATGTGACTGATTGCGAGCGGATTTTGCAGGAACACGCGGCGTTCCCGGGGAAGAAGCTGATTATTACGGATGGCGTGTTTTCGATGGATGGCGATATTGCGCCGCTGCCGGAGCTTTGCCGCCTGGCGGAAGACTACGGTTGCATCATGATGGTGGACGACGCGCACGCGAGCGGCGTATTGGGGCGCGGCGGGCGCGGGACGGTGGATCATCACCAGTGCCACGGGCGCGTGCACATCCAGGTGGGAACGCTGAGCAAGGCGATCGGGTCGATGGGCGGATATGTTTGCGGTTCACGGGATTTGATTGAATTTTTGTATTTGCGGGCGCGGCCGTTTTTGTTTTCGACTTCGCACCCACCGGCCACGGCGGCGGCTTGCCAGGCGGCGTTTCGACTGCTGGATTCACCGGATGGCGAGAAGCTGGTCGAGAAGCTGTGGGCGAACACGAAGTTTTTCAAGCGTGAATTGAAGAAGCGCGGGTTTCAGTTCAAGACGAGCGAGACGCCGATTGTGCCGATTCACGTGGGCGACGGGGCGAAGGCGTATGAATTTTCGCGGAAATTGTTTGACGCGGGAGTGTTTGCGCCTGCCGTTGCGTATCCGACGGTGGCGGAAGGCAAGGCGCGGCTGCGGGCCATAGTGAGCGCGGCGCATAAGAGGGAGCACCTGCTGAAGGCGGCGGATATACTTGCGGAAGTGGCGAAACCGCTGGGGATTGTCTGAAGCTGTTCTCCCTGATTCGTCGAGGGCATGTAATTCTTTCCTTCCAAGAGCGTTTTGCACAGGTTGGGCACGGGTTTTCCAACGATTCCTTCGCGTATCGTATTGATAATAAGGAACGTAGCCTTGGCATACGATTTGCGGATATCAAATCGAGCTCCCGCTGCCCTTGTGTTCTATGGGCCAGCCCAGCTCGCTAAATCGTGAAAATACGGGAGGAGGATTCATTCATGAAGCGCACATGGTTTGTATTCATGGCAGGAATTCTGTTCGCTGGCGGCGTCGCCGCACAAACGCAAACGGAAGCGCAGGCAGGCGCGCAGGCGGGCGGGCAGACCTCTGTCGCGGCCGGAAAGGCGCAAGCGCAGGGGTCGGGTTCCGGTTCGGCAGCGTCAGGGCAGAACGGGCAAACCAATGCATCGCTTGGAAGCGGCGCAGCGATCAATGCGGAGTTGAGCGCGCCGGTTGATTCGAAGAAGGCGAAGCCGGGGGATCCGGTTGCCGCGCGCACGACCGAACCGACAAAATCGAATGCTAAGACGGTGATACCGAAGGGATCGAAACTTGTGGGACATGTGACCCAGGCTTCGGCTCGCGCAAAGGGAGATTCGGAATCGGCGCTGGGCATCGTGTTTGACAAAGCGATCCTGAAGAACGGCCAGGAAGTGCCGTTGAACGTTCGGATCCAGGCTTTGGCATCGGCGCAATCGGCGGCTACCGCAAATGCCGGCGAAGACCTGGCCGCGGCGGGCGGTGCCGGAGCGTATACCGCTGGGTCGGGCAGGGCCGCGGGTGGGGGAGCGCTGGGAGGAGTGACCTCAACGGCAGGCGGAGCTGCGGGCACGGTAACGAATACGGCCGCGAGCGCCGGCAGTACGGCAGGCGGAGCGCTCGATTCCACGGCTCATCTGGCGACGAATACCGTCGCGGGGAGCAAGGGAGCTGTCGGCGGCCTGAATGCCCGAGGTCAGTTGACGTCGAGCAGCCAGGGAGTCTTCGGGCTCGAGGGAGTGAACTTAAGTTCGGCGACGGCTGGTGCGGCGCAAGGCTCGCTTATTACCTCCACGGGGAAGAATCTGCATCTGGACAGCGGCACGCAGATACTGCTGGTGACGCAGACGGCAGGCGCGGCAGAAACACCGAAACCGTAAACAGTATTAAAACGGAACTAGGAAAGGGCGCATTCAGTTGTGCCCTTTCGTTTTGTTGACAAGTGGCTAGCCTTGGAAGACGGGCCCAGCAAAACGAGAGAACCCCAAGAGCACAGCCAGGAATCAACCCGCAAAATGCGCGGGATGGGGCGGCGGTGGCTGTGCCACACAGAGACGGCCGCATTTTTGCTCCTCCTGGCAGGCGGCCAGTGACATGAGGCTTTGCTATACTCGCCGGCATGTCTTCTCCCGCGAAAAAACTGTTCCTTGTGGACGCAATGGCGCATATCTACCGGGCGTTTTATGCGCCGATGAACCGGATGAACGCGCCGAGCGGCATTCCGACCAAGGTGCCGTTCCTATTCGCGAATATCGTGCGGAGGTTGCTGAAGGATTACGAGCCGGAGTACGTGGCGATTGTTTTTGACACGCGGCAGCCGACGTTTCGCGACAAATTGTTTGAAAACTACAAGGCGCAACGCCCGCCGATGCCGGATGAGATGAGCATGCAGCTGCCGTACGTGCGGCGGCTTTGCGAGGCGATGCGGCTGCCGATTCTGGAGCTGGATGGGTATGAAGCGGACGACGTGATCGGCACGATGGCCAAAAAGGCGGCGAACAAGCTGGATGTGCTGGTCGTCTCAAACGACAAGGACATGATGCAGCTGGTGAATTCCGGGGTGCGGATTTTGCGGACGGGGTCGGGCGGAGCGAAGGCCGACACGATCGTGGATGCGGCAAAGGTAACGGAAATCCTGGGAGTGCCGCCGGAGAAAGTGATCGACCTGATGGCGCTGCTGGGCGACACGGTGGACAACATTCCGGGGGCGAAGGGGATTGGAGAAAAGGGCGCGACGGAGCTGATTCAGAAGTATGGAAGTGTGGAGAGCGCGCTCGATCACGCGGGTGAGGTGACGAACAAGAGATACCGCGAAGCGCTCGAACAGCAGCGGGAACAAGTGATGATGAGCAAGCAGTTGGCGACGATCAAGGAAGACGTGCCGCTCGAGGTGGATCTGGAGAACTTGCGGGTGCGTGAGGCGGATCCGGCGGCGCTGGCGGAGCTTTACAGGGAGCTGGGATTCAATTCCTTGTTGAAGGAGTTGCTGGCGAGCGGGGTTGGTGGCGGGGCTGCCGAAGGCCCCACCCCGGAAGGGGTGAGCAACAAAGACGGCGGAGCGCCGGGGAAGGATTATGCGCAACTTACGAGCGGGGAGGAGTTTAAGGCGTACCTGGGGAAACTGCCGGCGAAGGCGCAACTGGCGGTGTGGCTCGACCTCGAGACGGGGGAACGCGAAGCGGAGGGATTCGGGACGCGGGTTGCCGGGATTGAGGTTTCGCAGAGAGAGGGAGAGGGCCGGGCGATTTGGGCGGACGAGAAGAGCGAGGCGATGAAAGCGCTTGCCGCGGCGGTACAGGACGGGAAGCGGACGAAGATTGTGCACGACCCGAAGCTGTTTCAACTGCTGGCGGGCAGCGGGGACGGAATCGAGCACGCTACACAACTCTATTCGTATTTGCTGCGGCCGACGACCGCGAACCACAATTTTGCGGATGTGATTTTCCGGCAGTTCAATGTGCCGATCGGCGGAGGCGCGGGAGAGCGCGCGGACTATCTGCAGCGGCTGGCGCCAGTTTTAAGGAAGGAGGTGGAGGCCCAGGGCCTCGCGGGCGTTTACGAAAAGATTGATCTGCCGCTAGCGGGAGTGCTGGCGGAGATGGAGCGCGCGGGAATTCTGGTGGATCCGGCCGCGTTGGGGAAGATGTCGCACTCGATGGAGAAAGAAGTCCGGCGGCTGGAGAAAGAGATCTGGAAGCTGGCCGGACAGGAATTCAACGTGAATTCGCCCACCCAACTGGCGGAGATTCTGTTCGACAAGCTGAACCTCGAACCGCCGGCGCGGCGTGGCAAAGGCAAGGTGCGGTCGACGGCCGCAGACATCCTGGAGGAGATGAAAGAGCAACACGAACTGCCGGGGAAGGTGATCGAGTACCGGGAGATCGCCAAGCTGAAATCCACTTACGTGGACGCGCTGCCGAAGCTGATTCATCCGGTGACGAAGCGGCTGCATACGAGCTTTTCGCAAACTGGGACGGCGACGGGACGGCTCAGCTCGAGCGATCCGAATCTGCAGAACATTCCCATTCGCAGCGAACTTGGGCGGGAGATCCGCGCCGCGTTTGTGGCACAAAAGGGGCAAATTCTGCTGTCAGCGGATTATTCGCAAATCGAGCTACGCATCATGGCGCATTTTTCGAAGGATGCTGTGCTGACGGAAGCCTTCCGAAACGGCGAGGACATCCACGCGCGAACGGCGCAGGAAGTTTTTGGCGTGGGGCCGATGGCGCAGACAGGGGAACACCGCCGGGCGGCGAAAGCGATTAATTTTGGAATTATCTACGGGCTTTCGGCGTTTGGACTGGCGCAGCAACTGGGAATCGAGCAGAAAGAGGCGGCGCAATTCATCAACGCGTATTTTACGAGGTATCGCGGCGTGAAACAGTACCTGGATAATGTGCTCCTGGAGACGCGGAAGAGTGGAGTGGCGAAGACATTTTTTGGAAGGATCCGGCCGATCCCGGAGATCAGTTCGCCGCAAATGCAGCTTCGGAATTTTGCGGAGCGCACGGCGCTGAATTCGCCCTTGCAGGGGACGGCGGCGGACCTGATCAAGATGGCGATGATTTCAATTGACGCGCGGTTGAAGAAAGAAAAGCTGGCCGCGAAGATGATTCTGCAGGTCCACGACGAATTGCTGTTTGAGCTGCCGGTGAAGGAAAAGAGCAAGCTGGAAAAACTGGTGAAAGAAGAGATGGAGAACGTGCACAAACTGGTAGTGCCGCTCCTGGTCGAGATAGGAACCGGGCCGAACTGGCGCGACCTGGACTGAAGAATTGCCCCGCCGGCCCGGCAAGCGTAAAGCGTTAGAATATTCCTGGAAGTCCTGCCCAGCCCACAGGCAACAGATAGGTCACTCGAACACTGCAGATTCCCAATGGCTACGCACCGGCATGCTAGCCTTTCTAGGGATGAACCTGCGAGGGCTGATGATGGGGCGATCCGGAAAACTGTTCCTGACCCTGGCCATATTCTGGAATGTGGGCTGCAGCGGGGGACAATCCTCGAGCGCTGGCGGAAATACGAGCGGAATTGCCGTGAGCGTGTTTCCTTCGGCGACGTCAGTGGTGCTTGGGCAGACGGTGCCATTCACCGCGACCGTGACGGGCACGACGAACACGGCCGTGAACTGGGAAGTGGGAGGAGTGCCGGGAGGGAATCTGACCGTCGGAACGATTACGGGTGGAGGACTCTATACCGCACCTTTGGCATTGCCAAATCCTTCCACCTTGGCGGTAACGGCGGTTTCAGAAGCGAACACGGCAAAGATGGGAACGGGCCGCGTGCAGGTGTTTCAATCGAACATAAATCAAAACGCGCAGAGCTTGCCGGTCTTGCTGGGGACCTCGGGCGGAAACGTTGACGACAAAAGCGGCCGATTCTGCTGCGGAGGGACGCTGGGGTCGTTGCTGATTCGCAGCGGGAGTTTCTACATCTTAAGCAACAACCATGTGCTGGCGAGGAGCGATCAGGCGGCGCCGGGAGAGCCGATTTCGCAGCCGGGAATTATTGATACGAATTGCCAGACGACGGGAACAAATACGGTGGCGAATCTGACGTCATTTGTGAATCTCGTGGCCGCGGGGACGAACGTGGATGCGGCGATTGCGCTGATCGTGCCGGGCGGGGTGGATTTGACAGGGAACATTTTGTCGCTGGGATCAACAGCCACGGGAAACACGCCAGATGCAGGGCCGCCGCATCAGGGAAGGGGAATTCTTGCCTCCATCGGAGAGCAGGTGGCGAAGAGCGGGCGGACTTCCGGGCTGAGCTGCTCCACGGTTTCTGCAACGAACTTGAACACCTCGGTCGCATACCAGACAGAATGCAACGGCGGCACGAGTTTCAGCGTGACGTACAGAAATCAGGTTGCGGTGTCCGGCGGAGGGTTCAGTGCTGGAGGAGACTCTGGGTCGCTGATTGTGGATCAACTGACGGCGGATCCTGTGGCGCTTCTCTACGGGGGATCGGACACGGAGACGGTGGGGAATCCTGTGGGGGATGTGCTGGCGGCGCTGACGGACCAGCAAGGGAACCAGCCATCGTTTGTGGGAAGCGCTTCGACGCACCAGGTGATCGGGTGCACGCTGGCCGGCGCGGCGGTGAAGGCAGCGGGGCAAGCTGCAATTTCCGTGGATGCCGCTTCGATTGCGCTGGCGCAGCGGGCGCGTGATCTCTACGCACCGGAGTTGCTGGCGAATCCTTCGATCTACGCGGTAGGCGTGGCTCCGAGCGTGGATCGCCCAGGAGCAGCCGCGGTGTTGATCGTTGTGAATCCGGGGCAGGAGGCGACGCCACTGCCGGCGACGATAGAAGGAGTGGGGACGCGAATCGTGGCGATGGAAGGGGCGGTGCCGCATGGAATTATTGAATATGAGGCGGCATTGCGTATCGTTCCAGCCCAAGATGCGTTTGGGGTGAGCGCGCTTGACAAAACGGAACTGCAGCGGGCGAAGGCGGTTCACGCGGCGCACGTGGATGAATTGATGAAGCAGCCGGGAGTAGAGGGAGTGGGGATCACGTCGAGCGCCGACGCACCGGGAGAAGCGGCGTTGATGATTTACCTGATCCGCGGGGAAAAGCACAACGCAATTCCAGCGGTGATTGATGGCCTGCGGACGCGCGCGAGGGAGACGAGCCGGTTTACCGCGGGACGCCGGGGGCAAGAGCCGGAGCGAGGCTGCCGGCTGCCGGCTGCGACTCCGGCGGAGACCTGGACGGCGAACCCTTAGCTGCCGTCGATGGGACCTGTTTCTGAATTATGGGGCGTCCGCAACGATGCGCGACGCCGTTTTTTTTTGGCAGTGAGGCGTTATGATGGAATTCACGATTCCGGACGGAACTGGAGGATGGAGATGGCACACGCGGAGAAATTTCTTGCCCTGGTGAATGATGCGAAAAAGCGGATCAGGGAGACCAACGTGGCGGATGTGAAGCGCCGCATGGATGCGGGAGAGAAACTCGTGCTGGTGGATGTACGGGAAGAGAGCGAATGGGCGCGGGGTCATCTGCCGGGAGCGATTCACCTGGGTAAAGGAATTATCGAGCGGGACGTTGAGCAGCGCGTGCCGGACACCGGCGCGAAGATCGTACTGTATTGCGGCGGCGGCTTTCGCTCGGCGCTCGCGGCCGACAATCTGCAGAAGATGGGTTACACGAACGTGGAATCGATGGATGGCGGGTGGAAAGGCTGGACAGGCGCGGGACTCCCCACAGAAAAGGAGTGAAGACAAATTGCGCACATGGTCGAGGCGGCCGGGGGGCGTAGGCGCGGAGAACGTCCTATGATTGCCCGCCGGATATGCCGGCAAATCCGACCCGTGAATGGGAAAAAACTGCAACTACAGGGCCGACCGGGTCATCTGAAATTTGCAACCCGAGCCGCATACGCAGAACTAATGCGGGACAGGGTGGAAGACTGCGCGAGAGATCAAACCGGCTTCTCTGACGGCTCGCCGATTTTAATCTGAGACCACGGACAGAAAGAAGACCAGAGATGGAGAGCACCAGCACAGCACAATCTACCGCAGCGAGGCCGGCGGCTAAAGCCGGGGACTTTGTGATCGGCGGGGATCTCCGGGTTCACCGCCTGGGCTTTGGGGCGATGAGAATTACAGGCAAGGGAATCTGGGGAGAACCGCGGGATCGAGCCGAAGCGATCCAGGTGCTCAGGAAAGCGGTGGAGCTCGGAATCAATTTTATCGACACCGCGGATTCTTACGGGCCGTCGGTGAGCGAGGAAATTATTGCCGAGGCGCTTTACCCGTACCCGAAAGAGCTGGTGATCGCCACGAAAGCCGGGCTGGAACGGCCGGGGCCGGACCAGTCCTATAAGAGGGAATGTCAAGAGAAAACAGCTTTCCTTCGGCTCAATGCCGATCTTTTTTCGGCATTCAGCCCAACCGAGTGAAAGAGTGGTCTTCCTCAGGCGGTCCGGTCGTTGTCTTCCCG
>Ga0210394_10001294_pt1 | contig 41213 bp, 30 predicted proteins | sample IncBWC12MmetaG_FD_160121 | JGI IMG/M metagenome (GOLD analysis project Ga0210394, IMG submission 160121) | Forest soil microbial communities from Barre Woods Harvard Forest LTER site, Petersham, Massachusetts, United States - Inc-BW-C-12-M | ecosystem: Environmental > Terrestrial > Soil >...
GCTCCACCGACGGCGCGTTTTGAAGGCGATCCTACGAAGCCGCTGCCGGACAAAATCTATGTCCTCGCCCCTATCGAACCAGGCCCTGCCTACACGTGGGGCGGAGTCGAATGGACCGGGAACTCCGCAATCTCCACGGCCGAGCTCGACAAGTTCGTCGAGTTGAAGACCGGTGAGGTTGCGGATGGCGTGAAAATGGAAGCCGGCTGGAATCACGCCACTGATGCATACGGCGCCCACGGTTATCTCGATGCGAAACTGACACCCACTCCGCACTACGACGATAAAGCAGCGCGCGTTTCGTACACCGTCTCCGTTTCCGAGGGTCCCCAATACCGGATGGGACAACTCGTTCTCACCGGGCTCTCACTCGAAGGCGAGCGAAGAATTCGCGCGGCCTGGCAAATTCCGAAAGATGCCGTCTTTAATGAGGGCGTTTACGATGAATTTGTTGCCCACGGGACGAAGGAAGCATTCAGCGGGCTTCCCTTCCATTACGAAAAAATCGGCCGCTTCCTCCAAAAGGAACCGCAAGCCGGAACCGTTGACGTCCTGCTCGATTTTCAGTAGCCGTCCCGAAAGGTTATACTGGCCTCGGTATGACCAACCACTTGGTTCCTATCGCTGCAGCGGCCGTTCACGTTCGAACGGATGAAGCTGCGGCGCTCGAAAAGCAACGTTCGCTTCTGGCGTCCCTTCGTATGCTCGATTCCCTGCTGATTGCGTTTTCCGGCGGAGCAGACTCGGCGTATCTGGCCTGGGCGGCGCAATCGGCGCTCGGTGAACGGACGCTCTCGATAACCGCGCTTTCCGCGAGCTTTTCTCAACACGATCGCCAGCAAGCCACCGATTTCATCCGGTTGGTGGGCCTCCGGCACGAATTCATCGAAACGCATGAGTTCGAAAACCCAGCATACGTCGCGAACAATGCCGACCGCTGCTACCACTGCAAGGACGAGCTATTCGATCGAATGGAATCGCTGGCGCGAGAGCGCGCATTCGGCGCCATCGCGTATGGAATCAATTCTGACGACACGCACGATTTCCGCCCAGGCCATCGCGCCGCTCACGAACACCGAATCTTAGCGCCGCTGCTCGATGCAAAGCTGAGCAAAGCCGAAATTCGCATGCTCTCACGACGTGCCGGACTTTCCACTTGGGACCGACCAGCGTCGGCGTGTCTTTCTTCGCGCATTCCTTATGGAATCGCGGTCACGCAGGAGCTGCTTGCCAAAATAGAGCGCGCCGAAGCCGTCCTGCGTGAACTCGGCTTCCGCCAATTCCGCGTACGCGCGCACGGTGAACTCGCGCGCATCGAATTGGCGCCAGACGAACTCTCATGCGGACTCCAGTCTGAGATGGTGGAAAAAATCGCCCGAGGCGTAAAAGCCGCGGGATTCACCTTCGTCACGATGGATCTCGAAGGGTACCGCCAGGGATCTCTTAATTCGCTTCTCAAATCAACAGAGTGACGCTGCCTCGCGCCGAAACACAGAAGCTTTCGCTAAAATCGCTGACCAGCGGAACTTCCAGTTGCGCAATCTCGTATATATCTGATAGGAAGAGTCGCTCGCCGGTGGCGATACTCCCGGAATCTATGACCCAATGCAGAACAGGAATTTGGCTCAGCCTTGCAGCGCTCCTTGCGAGCGGACTCGCAGGATGCATCGTGGATCGCACTCGCGGCCGCGATGCGAGCGCGTCCGGCCCCAGCGTCGTCGCTGACCGCAAATTCGTCGTCACCGGCCCCGCGCGAATCGAATTGACCAACGGTTCGGGAGACTCCCGCGTAACAGCCGGTCCTCCAGGCGAAGTTCAAATTCACGCCGAATTTCGTACCAAATCCCGCCTGTTTCACGATGGCGAGCGCCGTCTCAATGATATGGTCGCTAACCCTCCCATTTTGCAGCAAAGCAATTTCATTCGCATCGGCGGAATTAGCGAACACTCCGGCGGCGTCACCGCGAGTTACACAATCAGCGTTCCACCCGATACCGAGATTCATGCGATGTCTGGCTCCGGTGACATTCAGGTCAGCGGAATTAAAGGACCGGCCAACTTTATTGGCGGCTCGGGCACCATCGGAGCGTCCAGCATCGCCGGCGATGTGCACGTCACAGCGGGTAGCGGAGACATCCGGCTATCTGAGATTCAAGGGCAGGTAGAGGTCACTGCCGGATCTGGCGATATTCAGCTCGCGCAAATCCATGGCGACATTCGCGCCCAGACAGGCTCCGGAGAAATCAAAATCTTCAAGGCGGCAGATTCTGTCGAAGTGAATGCGGGCAGTGGCAGCGTCTCGCTCAGCGGGATAACCGCCGATCTGCGGGTACATACGAGTTCTGGCGAAGTCACCGTCGAAGGCAATCCGCAAGCAAACACATACTGGGAGATACACACCTCATCAGGCACGGTAACCCTTCGGGTTCCGTCCGCCGCGAATCTACGTCTTTACGCGCGCACCAGTTCCGGCGACATCGATACGCAGATCCCCATCACGATGGAAGGAACCACAGGAAAGCACGAGTTGCGTGCCCGGATCGGCGATGGCAAAGCCCGCGTCGAAATCGAAACCAGCTCCGGGAAGATTCTTCTTCACTAATCGTTTCCCTCACACCTCGAACGCCTCTATTTTATCCGTTCCGAGTTAGAATGATTCATAGATGCGAGCTGTCAAAATCATTGCCTGTGGTTGCGCGTTTTTTGCGGCTACCACGTGCATTCGTGCCCAGATTTCTACATCAAAACCGCCCACGTCAAAATCCGTAGCGAATTCGGATGCGAAACGGGATGCCGATGCCGAAGCCGAGCTGCAAAAGGCTCTCAACTCTGCCGGAAATGACCGCGCCGCTCTGGTTCGCAATCTAAAAGATTATTTGCGACGCTTCCCCGAAGCTCCGCGCCGAGCCGCGATCGATCGGGCCTTGGTGGAAGCCTGTCAGCAGCTTCGCGATGATGATTGCGCCCTCGACTATTCCGAACAACTCATCGCCGAGCATCCCGACGATTCCGAGATGATGCTTCTCGCGGTCTCGATTCTCCAGAGGAAGCGCGACGATGCCAGCCTTACTCGCGCCGGCGGGTATGTTTCTCGCGTGCTCGATCGGGTTCAGAAGTCAACGCCCAACGAACGCCCTGAGCGAGTCTCGCTTCAGGAATGGCAGGATCATCGCGACACAATTTTAAGCCAACTCTATGCTCTGCGCGGCCAAATTGGAAAGAGTCAGCATCTATACGATGCCGCCATCAAAGACTTGCAGATGAGTTATGCGCTTCGCGCGAATGCCGTCGCGGCGGAAGCGCTCGGAGAAATCGCCGAAATCCAGAAGGATCTCGGCCGCGCTGTTCAGGAATATTCTCTCGCCTTTGTTTTACCGGAATCGGGCCCCGCCGGAAAAGTGGATCGCAGCGAAATCCGCCTGAAGCTCGGGAATGTATGGAAAGAAACCCATGGAAGCGAACAAGGCCTCGGCGAGCAGATTCTCACAACCTACGATTATCTGCGGCCGGGCGCCGCCAGCGATAGCCCCGCGGCCCGGAATTCAGGGGCCCAAGATCTCTATTCGTTTGTTCTTCGCCGCCTCGACAACACCCCGCTTTTCATCGCGCCCTACCGGGGAAAGACAATAGTGCTGAGCTTTTGGGCCACGTGGTGTACCCCGTGCCACCTCCTCGAGCCGATGTTTGACCAGATCGCAAAAAACTACACCGGTGATCCGAACCTCTTCTTCTTTTCGATCAACACCGATGACGACCAAACTCTCGTAGCCCCATTTCTCGCTCGCGAGAAATGGAAGGTTCCTGTGGCTTTCGCGGATGGGTTGGACGAATTTCTGAAAGTGGAAACGCTGCCGACGGTGCTGATCATCGACCGCAAAGGAAAAATTGTTTATCGCGTCGGCGGCTTTACGCCCGACACCTTTTCGGAAGAGCTGACCACCGCGATTCAGGCCACCATGAGCGCACCAACAAAATAGGTATTTTCGCGAGCGATTAGGGAGCCGGAGAAATGGCGCGCAGATTGCGGCGCTGTGCCGCTTGAATTGCCGCCTTTATCGTGTTCACGTGGATGTTGACTGTATCTTCCAGCTTCCGCGCATATCCCCCCGCCAGCGTGACGGCCGTTGGAACTTGGTTTCGCTGCGCGTAACCCATCACCAGCGCATCACGACGCGCCAGGCCGTCCATCGTCAACGCCAAACCTCCCAGTTGGTCTTCCACATAAGGATCGGCGCCCGCCACGTAAAACAGCAGCTGCGGCGAAAACTCATCGAAGGAACGATGCAAATATTTTTCCAGAATCGCCAGGTAATCCCCGTCGCCGACTCCGTCAGGCAGGTTTACATCCAGCGTTGAGGGCGGCTTGGGATATGGGTAGTGGTGTTCTTGGTGTATCGACATCGTAAAAACTGTCTCGTCGCCTCCAAAAATCGCCGCTGTGCCGTTCCCCTGGTGCACATCCGTGTCCACCACCATCGCGCGCTCGATGGCACCGTCAGCTTGCATCTTCCGGATCGCCACGGCCACGTCGTGAATCACGCAGAATCCTTCGCCGTGATCGGGATAGGCATGGTGAAAGCCGCCGCCAATATTTGCGGAAAAGCCGTCATCGAGAGCGCGCCGCGCAGCCAAAATCGACCCGCCCGCTGCCAGCCAGCACGCTTCAATCAGTTCCGTAGAGTATGGCACCTCCATGCGCATCACTTCCGCGCGTGTGAGTGATCCGGTTTTAAGCTTGTACACATAATCCTGCGAATGGACGCGCAGAATGTCCTCATCGCTCGCCGGCGAAGGCTTCAGAAAGTCCCCCTGCGAGGCAATGGCATCCTGCAGAAGCCTTTCATAAACGAGGCGGTACTTCTGAGAAGGAAAAACATGCGCGCCGAGATTCAGGTCATACCGGTCATCGTAAATGAGCTTGAGCGGCAGCACGCTGCCAGCCTATCGCTTAATTTTTCGAAACGCAAACCTGGGCGGCTTCCGTCATCCAAATCATCCGAACGAGTACAGCACATCCGCAACCTGTGCTAACCTAATCGGCCATGCAACGCGCTAAGGCCATTCTTCTGGTTCTCGTTCTCTTCGCAACCCCGCTCGCGCTTCTCGCGCGCGCATCCTCAGGACTGGGCAGCGCCTGCAACAACCTCTGTTGTCTGCGCCACGGGTCGCATGCCGGCCACGCACCGGAATCACAGGAAAGCCGCATGGACTGCCATCACGGACAAGCAGACCACGCCATGTTTTGTTCCATGAAAGCAGGCCATCAACTGATCGACTTTGGATTTCTTGCGCCTTTGGCGCCTACCGCCCCCTCATCAGCGATGAGTCTGGTGTTGCCAATCCCGGCTCGCGCGAAGATCATTCATCACGATGTAGTCGCATATTCGGGCTTTCCTTCCGCTCCGTTCGAGCCTCCTCGCAGCTAATTGCACTTCCGCCGCTTCACAAATTCCAATCGTTCATGCGGAGGTTCTTATGCGGAGGCATGTCAAAAGCTTCGGGCTCTTTCTGTTTGTGTCGTGCTTGTTGCTGTTCGTACCCTTAGTGCGAGCAACGATTTTCGGAAATATTCGTGGCATCGTCCACGATTCTCAGCACCGTCCGATCGCTGGCGTAGACGTGACTCTGAAATCCTCGACATCGGCTTGGACGCAAACCGCCCAGACAAATCCAAACGGCGAATTTCATTTTGATGCCGTTGCAATTGGAGAGTATTCGATCGCCATCCATCATCCTGGCTTTCGTGACATCTCGGAGAATCTTGTGCTCAGCTCGGGGAGTTCGCCGTTGTTACACTTCGAGCTCAAGATCGCGAGTACCACGCAGAGCGTACAAGTCTCGGCGGAAGAGCAATCGCAGGAAATCGATACCTCTTCTTCAACCACACAAACATTGGTAACTCGTTCGGATATTGTTTCGTCGCCTGGCGCCACCCGCACCAACAGCCTGGCAATGATTACGAATTTTGTTCCGGGTGCATACATCGTCCACGATCAGTTGCATATTCGTGGAGGGCACCAGGTTAGCTGGCTGATTGACGGTGTTCCCGTTCCGAATACGAGTATCGCGAGCAACGTGGGTCCCCAGTTCGATCCAAAAGACGTGGACTATCTCGAAGTGCAGCGTGGCGGCTACGCGGCCGATTACGGCGATCGCATGTTTGGCGTCTTCAATGTGGCTCCGCGCACTGGTTTCGATCGCAACAACGACATCGATATTCTCGCAACCTATGGCAGCTACAATCAGACCAATAGCCAGATCAATCTGGGAGGCCACACGCAACGTTTTGCCTACTACGGAAGCGTCAATGTCAACCGTTCCGACGCCACGCTCGAAGCTCCCGTGCCGCAAATCATCCACGATTTGGGTGATGGCGTCGGTGGATTCGGTTCCTTGATTCATAATGCGACTCCCAACGACCAACTGCGGCTCGTCGCCTCCGCGCGGCACGATTTCTACCAGGTGCCCAACACGCCCGAGCAACAGTCTATCTGTCCACAACCGATTCCGCCGGCGCCGAATTGCTCAGTTCGCGACGTTGACAATGAAGCCGATTCATTTGTGAATTTTTCCTGGGTCCGTACTCTAACGCCCGGCGCTGTCCTTACCGTCTCGCCTTTCTACCACTACAACAGCGCTAACTTCACTCCAGGTCCAAACGATACTCCGACAATCACGATTGATAATCGCGCCTCCAATTATGTTGGAGTGCAGGCGTCCATTTCGCTGGTTAACAATAAGAACAATTTTCGCGGCGGTCTTTACATTTACGGCGAGCGCGATAATTTCTTTTTTAGCGTCACGCCCAATGATGAGAACGGCCTCGGCCCCACCGCCTCTGAGCGGCAAATCGTCTGGGGCAATCTGCAGGCCATTTTCCTTGAAGATCAGTACAAACCTACTTCGTGGCTCAGTGTGAATGGCGGCATCCGCCTCACTCACTTCGATGGCCTTGTCAACGAGAACGCTGCGGATCCACGGGTAGGGACCGCCATTCGAATTCCGAAATTGAATGCAGTGTTGCGTGCCTTCTACGGCCGCTACTACCAGGCTCCCCCGCTGGACACGATTTCCGGCCCGCTCCTTGGCCCCGATTTCGCTTTTTTACCGCTTCACGGTGAACGCGACGAGCACTGGGAAGTCGGCCTCGCAATTCCCTTCCACGGCTGGGCCTTCGATGAAGACTATTTCCACACAGCCTCGAGGAATTTTCTCGATCACGACGTCCTTGGTAACTCAAACATCTTCCTTCCTCTCACAATCGACCACGCTCGCATCTACGGATGGGAAACAACGGTCCACTCCCCCGAACTGTTTCATCGGGCACGCGTACATCTCGCTTATTCTCATCAATACGCCCAGGGGGCGGGAGCCGTAACCGGCGGCCTTACGGACTTCACGCCCCCGGACATGGGATACTTCTTTCTTGATCATGACCAGCGCGATACATTGAGCACAGGTTATGACTTGCGGCTTCCTTGGAACGCATCGACGAGCGGAAATCTGAATTTCGGGTCGGGCTTTTTGAATGGTGACGGCCCGCAGCATCTTCCGTCACATACGACGTTTGACTTGTCGATCGCGAAAAACTTTGGCGAACGGCTGTCGCTTTCGTTTACAGCCATCAACATCAGCGACAATCGCTACTTGCTCGATACGAGCAATACGTTCGGCGGCACTCACTTTGTCGAGCCGCGCCAATTCATCGGTTCAATTCGCTGGCGATTTCACTACTGATAGGCGATCGTAAATGTTCTGGCGAATACCATCGGGTGCGGTATCGTTGATTTAGGAGGCCGATTCTTGCGCATGGTCGTTCCACTCGCGATCCTGGTGGCCATTTTCGCGTTCATTTTCGGATGGCTCACCTTCACTGGTATGAGCGCGCGAACCGCTCCCGGCTCATTCGAAACGTTTTTCGGCAGAACGGTGCAAAGGCTCTCAATCCCCAAGTCGGCGCGCTCGGCAAAGAGTCCGATGGAATCCACCCCCGAAGCCCTGGTGGAAGCGCGTCGCCATTTCGCCGATCATTGTGCGAGCTGCCATGCAAACGATGGCAGCGGAAAAACCGCGATAGGCCAAAACCTCTACCCGCGAACGCCGGATATGCGCCTGGAACAAACGCAAAACCTCACCGATGGCGAGCTTTACTACATCATCGAGAACGGCATCCGGTTCACCGGTATGCCCGCGTGGGGCGCAGGCGGCCCGAACGACCACGAAACCTGGCATCTGGTTCTCTTCATCCGGCATTTGCCGCATCTAACTGAAGAGGACCTCAAAGATATGAAGGACCACAATCCGCGCAGCCCAATGGAAATGAAAGAAGAACAGCAGGAAGAAGACTTCTTGAATGGGCACTAAACGCAGCGATTTCAGCATCACTCCAAGGAGGAATTTTGCTAACTAAAATACTCGCACTGCTGGCAATCATCTCGCTTGCTACAGTCGCGTTTGCTCACGGCACTGACAAGCACGTGCTCGGCACGGTGACGAAAATTACGGACACCGAGATTACAGTCGAAACTCAAACCAAAGAAGTGCAAGTCGTCAAAATCGCGCCCGATACGTCATTCGTGAAAAGCGGCGCAAGCGCGACTCTCAAAGAGCTAAAAGTAGGCGACCGCGTGGTGATTCATGCCAAGCCAGTGGGCAGCGATTTGATCGCGCACGAAGTGCGCTTCGGAAAACAAGCGCCGGCCGCTTCAGGAAGCTCAGCAGCGAAATAGCAATAATTCAGTCTATCAACAAACAACAATGTCAGCCTGAGCCGTCCGTTAGGACGAAGCGCCACAGCGTAGCAGTTCAGCCACACGCTATTTAATTTTCGCGGGCGAGAATGAAATCAGGAACAGCGAGGAGCGCCCGGCGGTAATCCGAGTCGGGCAATTCAGCCAACGCGTCTTTCGCGCGCGCCACATATTCGTGCGCGAGCTTCGCCGCGCGATCGAGCGATCCGCTTTCGCGCACCAGCCGCGTAATCTGCTCCGGCCGCACGCTCACGAAGCCTCGCTCTTCAAGCACCTTGGCGACCAGCCGCCGCCCGCTCGCCCCGTTTCCGTCGTGCCCATTCCCATCGCCAGCTAGCGCCGCTTCGGAACGAAGCGCCAAAATCAGCGGCAGCGTCACCTTGCCTTCCTTCAAATCGCTCAGCACGGGCTTGCCAAGCTGCTCGGGCGAAGCCGTGAAATCCAGCAAATCATCCACAAGCTGAAACGCCAACCCCGCATTTCGCCCGTATTCCCCAAGCGCGTCTTCCACGCTCTTCGACTGCTTGCCGAGAATCGCGCCCAGCCGCGAGCATCCGCTAAACAGGCAAGCCGTCTTGCGATACGCAAGCTCCGTCGCCTCGGTCTCGGTCAAATCAATCTGCCCGAGCCGCGTCAACTGCAGCAGCTCCCCCTCCACCATGTTCTGCGTCAGATCAATCAGAATGTCGAGGATTGCAAAATTTCGCTCCCGCAGTGCCATCTCGAACGACTGCATGTACAACCAGTCGCCCGCTAGCACGCTCATGTGGTTTCCCCACCGCGCATTTGCGCTCGGACGCCCCCGCCGCGTATTCGCGCCATCAATCACATCGTCGTGGATCAATGTCGCATTATGAATCAGCTCGACCACCGCGCCCAGCCGAATCGCGCTAGGCCCGCGATAGCCCGAAGCTCCAGCCGCCAGCAAAAGCAAAGCGGGACGCAACCGCTTACCGCCGCCTTCGCGCAGATAGCTCGAAATCTCGCACACCGGCTCGATCGCCGCAGCGTTCTGCCCGGCAATCTCCCTCTCCACCAGCGCGAGATCGTCGCGAACCAGCTCGAAAATTTCCTTCACGGTCTGGACGGCGAAGCTCATCTTCGAATTTTACCCTTTGTGCGCCGCCTGATTCTGCGCCTCAAGCCGGAAAAAACGCCGAAAATTCGCAGCAGTAACTGCCGCAATCTCTTCGCCCGGCAAGTCTCTCACATTCCCCAACGCTCGCGCTACCTCCACCACATTCGCCGGCTCATTTCGCTTCCCGCGCTTACCCTCGGGCGGAAGAAATGGCGAATCGGTTTCCGTCAGCAGCCTTTCGAGCGGAATTTCCTTCGCTACATCGCGCAAATTCTGCATTTTTTTGTACGTGACATTCCCCGCAAACGACACCATGAACCCCATATCCAGCCCGCGTTTCGCATCTTCGAGCGTCCCCGTGAAGCAGTGAAGAATCCCGCCCAGCCCGCTCGAACGCCAATCCTGCGCGATCATTTCCAGGCAATCCGCCCACGCGTCGCGGCAATGAATCACGATTGGCAGCTTCGCCGTCCGCGCCTGCCCCAGCTGGCGACGAAACACATGCTGCTGCACATCCCGCGGTGAATGATCGTAGTAATAATCGAGGCCCATTTCGCCCCACGCGATCACGCGCGGATGCTTCGCCAGCTCGTCGAGCTTCTCGAAATGTTCCTCCGTCGCAAGTTTCGCTTCGTGCGGATGAATTCCCACCGTCGCGTAAATCCAGTCGTGCTGCTCGGCAAACGGAATCGCCGCATTCAACCGCTCAGGCCCCGTCCCGCTGCCGATCGCTAGGAGCGTCTCAACTCCCGCTGCTCGCGTGCGTTCAAGCATAGCGTCACGGTCCTCATCGAACTGCGGAAATTCCAAATGCGCATGCGAGTCGATAATTTTCAATTTCTATTTCCTTCTCACGCCACCGCTTCCCGGCCCGTGCGACCCGCTCTTCTGCAGCACAAAAATCATCTCCCGCGCCTCATTATCCAGCGCCTCCCGCCCAAACGAACCGTACCCTTCCACCGGTTCCAATCCCGCTAAGAGGAAAAGCGCGCGTAACTGCTGATATGTGTAGTACGACATTTTCAGCGGACCGGTTTGTTCGAGAATCAGATTATCTCCTTCATAAGTCCTGAACACGAATTCGCCGCCAAATGTCTGCTGAACCTTGTCGTACGTTTTCTTGCGAAAGTATCGCCGCACCACCTTCGGCGGCTCCCCATCAACTGTCCACTCGAGATCGAGAATCTCTTTGCCGATGTTCGCAGCAATCCCCTCGAAATTCGGAAAGAAAACATCGAACACAAGGCGGCCGCCTTCTGCCAGATGAAATGCCGCAGTCGTAAGCGCGGCCACTTGATCTTGCACGGTGTACATATGCTGCAGCGGCCGAAACGGAATAATCACCAGCGGAAATTTCCGCGCCACCCGGAAGTCGCGCATGTCGCCTTCATGAACGGTCACTCGCTCGCGTACTTCGCGCGGCTCGCGCGCCAGATTGCGCCGGAGAATGGTCAGCATGGACTCGGAATTGTCCACGCCCTCGATTTCGATTCCCTCTCGAGCAATGGGCAACAGAACCCGCCCAGTTCCGCACGCGATCTCCAGCACTGGCCCGCCAGACTTCCGGGCGACATCGACGTAGAACGGCACGTCGACCAAATCCTGCTTTGAGCAATAGCCAGTCTCGTAGTGCGACGCCAGGATCTCGTACGAATCGGGCTCGCTGGTGCCCATGATCGGTTACTTCACCTTGGCGCCTGCAGGAATATCCTCTGCAAACGTCACCAGCACCGGCTTCCCATCCGCCCCATCCGACGCCGCCAGCAGCATCCCGTTCGACTCCTGCCCCCGCATCTTTCGCGGCGCAAGATTCGTCACCACCACCACTTTGCGCCCGACAAGCTCCTCCGGCGCATAAGCCAGCGCGATCCCCGCCAGCACCTGTCGTACCTCATCGCCGATATCCACCATCACTTTGAGCAGCTTGTCTGCCCCCTGCACTTTCTCTGCGGACTTCACCACGCCAACTCGCAGCTCAACTTTCGCGAAATCATCAATCGTGATTTTCGCTCCCGGCACGGTTGCTGTAACCGGAACCGCCGCAGCGCCGGCCACGGCCGCAGCCCCAGTAGGTGCACCGGCAGGCGTCGCGCCACCAGCAGTCGTCGTAGTTGATGCTACAGGCGCCACAGCGCCCGGATTGCGAATTTCGTTTTCCATGGCTTCTATCCTCTCCATTGCTTCTTTTTTCTCCACGCGCGGAAATACCCCTTCCGGTTTTCCAATCCGAGTGCCCGGCTTGAGTCCCCCCCACTGGAGTCGGTCAATGCGCTGTTCCGCCAATTTTCCAGGTTGTCCTAGCTGTTCCCAGATCTTCTGTGTCGCATCGGGAATAATGGGGTACGCAAGAATGACGACGTCCCGCAGGGTTTCTGCCGCGAGCCAAAGGACACTGTCGACGAACCATTCTTGTCCTGGTTTCTGAGCTTCTACCCAAGGCCGCGTACTGGCAAGGAATTGGTCTCCCCAATTCGCTACGATTCTCCAAATTTCCTCGGCTGCGGTTGAGAATTGAAAGTTGTCATACGCCAAGCTAATCCGTTCGATGGTGCGCGCTCTATTCGCTTCGGTCTCGGAAGAAAACCATTCTGAGCTTGGGGCGGTCTCTTTGAACTTAGCAGATACTGCCGGAACGATGCCCTCGCGATAGTCTTGTATCATCGTGAGAACACGGCTCGCCAAATTCCCCAAACCATTCGCCAAATCGGCGTTGTACCTCGTAATCAGCGCATCCCGCGAAAAATTCCCATCCTGCCCAAAAACAACCTCCCTCAACAAGTAATAGCGCAGCGCATCATTCCCCAGCACCTTCACAATCGGCTCCGGATACGCCACATTCCCCTTCGACTTGCTCATCTTCTCCTGCTCAAAAAGCAGCCACCCATGCGCCACAATCTGCTTCGGCAACGGCATCCCCGCAGCCATCAAAAACGCCGGCCAGTAAACCGCGTGGAAACGAATAATTTCTTTCCCCATCGCGTGAATGTCTGCGGGCCAATACCGGAAATCCGGCCCATCATGCTCGCCATCCACAAATCCGATTCCGCTCATGTAGCTCGTCAACGCGTCATACCATACGTAAAACACGTGCTCGGGATCGTCCGGCCACGGAATTCCCCACTTGATCGATTTGCGGCTGATCGAAAGATCCTTCAGCCCGCCCTCGACAAAACTCTTCACCTCGTTGAACCGGAAATCCGGACGCACGAATTGAGGATTCTTCGCGTAAAGCTCGAGCAGCCGGTCCTGATAAGCCGAAAGCCGAAAAAAATAATTGTCCTCGGAGACAAGCTCCCCCGGCCGCCCGCAATTAGGACAATCGGCTGGCTCCGGCGTGTCGCTGATGTAGAGGTTGTCGTAAATGCAGTAACGGCCCTCGTACCGCCGCTTGAAAATCGACCGCTTTTCCGCGGGCAGACCGTTATCCCGCGCCAGAGTGCGGCGAACCAGATTCTGTACCGCTCGCGCATGCCTGGTCTCGGTCGTGCGGATGAAGTGCGTGTATTGAATCCCAAGCAGCTTCCACAGCTCGACGAAAATCTTCTGATTGCGGTCCACTAGCTCAGCCGGCGAGATGCCGGCCTTCTCTGCCGCCCGCTCGATATTTACGCCGTGCTCGTCGGTTCCAGTGAGATATGCCACGTCGTAACCGCACATTCGCTTGTAGCGCGCGATCACGTCGCACACGATCGTCGTATAGGCAGAACCTACATGCGGCCGCGAATTCGCATAGTAAATCGGCGTCGTAAGATAGAATTTTTTCTTGTCGGTCGTCTCAGGCATCGGCTATTTGCGATTTTCTCCGCGCTTCTGAAACTCAAATGATGCAGCCGCGATCACCTGCTTCAGCGGTACGCCCCGCTCAGCCGCAATTCGCTGGCAATCTTCGTACTCCGGCGATGCGTTCAAAATCGTTCCGTTCATCCGCGAAACTTTCATCCGAACCGACCCCAGCGGCGTTTCAACAGGCACAAACTCGCGATTCAGAGTTTTCCGCCGCACATCGTACGTCCGAACCCCAATCGTCGTAGTCTCGCTGAAAATCAAATCGATCAACCGCGTCACATTCTCCGGCTCGCTTAAAAGCGTGACCAGCTGCCCAGGACGATTCTTTTTCATCTGCACCGGTGCCGAAAAAACATCGAGCGCTCCGGCCGCCAGCGCCCGCTCGGCAAAGTAGCCATAAATCTGCGGGCTCATGTCGTCGAGGTTTGTCTCAATCACGGTAACTGGCGAGTCCCACCGCCCGCCCACTTCGGATTCCGCTGTCTCCATCGAATCCGCATCGCCAATCAACAGCCGCATCACGTTGGCTTTCTCTTGCAGATCAGCCGACCCCGCGCCGTAACCAATCGTCCGCAATGTCATCGGCGGAATCTCCTCATAACGCGTCGTAAGCGTAGTCGCAATCGCGGCTCCGGTGGGTGTCACAAGTTCCCGCTCCATTCCGCTCGAATACGTCGGCGCCCCTCGCAGCAATTCGGCAGTAGCCGGCGCTGGCACAGGAAGCACCCCGTGCGCCGTCTTCACCTGCCCCCCGCCAACATCGAATCGCGAACACGCGAATTCGTCGATCCCCAGCAGCTCAAATCCGATTGCCGATCCCACAATATCAACAATCGAATCCACAGCCCCCACTTCGTGAAAATGAACCTTCTCGACCTCGATGTTGTGAACCTTCGCCTCAGCCGCCGCCAGCCGCTCGAAGATTTTCGTCGCCCGCGCTGCAGCTCGCGGCGCCAGATGCGCACCCTCGATCCGCTTCAAAATAATCGAAAGCCCGCGATGATGATGCTCCTCCCCACTCTTCACCTTCACATGCGTCGCAAAAATCGCCCCGCGCTGCACCTTCTCAGCCGAGATACTCCAATTCTCCAGCCCGAGCCCCCGCAGCCCGGCTTCGACCTCGCGCAGGTCCGCCCCCGCATCCACCAGGGCGCCAAGCACCATGTCCCCGCTGATGCCCGAAAAACAGTCGAAATAAGCGATACGCGAACTTTTCATAGGTGCACTGCCGAAATCGTCGCGGCAAGTCGAAAAAACGATGTTAGTCTGCCCTCTAAGTCGTGTCAAATGCGCCCACTACGGTCTCCACGGCTCAACTTTGAGATTCAGCCAATCGCTCGATTTCTAGCAGCTCGTCGCCGGAATATTCCAGAAGAAAGCGTGCGTGGGTTCGAGAATTCGCAGCTATTGCGAGAACGCTCAGAATCGCGCGAACGTCTTCCGCGTCATTCGTCCGCAGTATCTCACCGGCACCAACTTCTGCGAGCTCCCGAATTGCTCGGTAATAGTCGTCAATCAGCCACTCCGGTATCGCTGGATTTTCTTCGTTATCCCGAGCTAACTCAATGACTGCAACGATGGCGTACGTGTTCCAGTCGACCACGCCTCGCTTACGATAGATTCGGACCAAATGGGGAACGGAAGCGTAAGAAGCCTCGCCCACATCTCCTTGATGATGAAGATTGTCCCAAAGCTCGTGCCAGACAGCCTTCGTGTCATCGCTGGCTTCGAGTTTGGCCAGGAGGGGCCTTGGGTCGAACGCGGTCCGGTATCCTCCCGTCATTTCCCGCCACTGCTGGTCGTCGTATTTGGTCATTGCGAGATTGAATTTATCACGGTTCGATCATCCGCCCGGACGCGCATTGGAAGCTCGGTCAAGCAGCCGTAATCTCGGACTTACCATCCAAAGCCTTTCTTTGCAGTGAGATTCGCAGGCAAATTCAGCCCGAACGCGACTGACTTGACGTTCGGTTACTATTATGTTAATATGCGTTTGCTAGTAATCTCGGCAAAGACCTAGGGACGAAACGATGGAGCAAGACGCCCCGCGATCCCCAGCCCACGCTCTCCGGAGCGTGGGCGAAAGAAAACCCCAAAAACACGCCAAATTTCTAATCGCAAATCTGGAATTAGAATTCCACGTAAGTCCCATAAGAATCAGCGATCTAAAATTTTCTAATCGCAAAAAAATCGCGGTTTGCGTTATCAGTTTTCGAGGCCTGAACGCGCCGCCAGCCCGTACCCCTTCGCGCTTTGACGCCCCCCGCCGCATTCCCTATAATCGCGGGATTCTTTCAGCGCGTCGGCGCGCCCGTAGGAGGCTTGTGTACAAAGTTGTCGAGGACCGGATCCGGAAAGCGCTAAGGCACCATATCCACGAGCGTTACAAGACGGACGTGCCCATTGCCACCGAGCGCCCCCCCAAACTCGCCATGGGCGAAGCCGCCTCGCCGGTCTGCTTCGAGCTCGCCAAGCGACTGAAGAAGCCGCCGCGTGCCCTGGCCCAGGAAATTGCGAATTCGCTGAAGCCGATTCAAGGCGTCGCTCGAATCGAAGTAGCAGGCGCCGGATACCTGAATTTTTTCTTCGACCGTGCAGAATTTTTCATGAGCGCGCTCAGGGAGTCCACGCAGAAATCCGTGGCCGCCAGTGCCGATGCGCCCAAGACGATCGTCGAGCACACCGCGATCAACCCGAACAAAGCCGCGCACATCGGCCACCTGCGCAACGCGGTGCTGGGCGACACCTTCGTGCGTCTCCTCCGCCACGCCGGCCGGAACGTCGAGATTCAGAACTACATCGACAACACCGGAGTCCAAGTCGCAGACGTAGTTCTTGGGTTTCTGCATCTCGAAAAGAAGTCAGTTGATGATGTGCGCGCTCTTACTCTCGCGCCCAGGTTCGATTACGTCTGCTGGGATCTCTACACCCGCGTCACGCAATTTCTCGCGGAGGATAAATCTCGTCTAGAGCTCCGCGCGCATACGCTGAAGGAAATCGAAGAGGGCCACGGCGAAGCCGCGCGAATGGCCGAGCTGGTCGCCACAGCCATCGTGCATCGCCATCTCGAAACGCTCGATCGCCTCGGAATCGACTACGACCTGCTGACTCAGGAAAGCGAAATTCTGCACCTGAAATTCTGGGATGCCGCCTTCGACATGCTGAAGAAAAGCGGCGCGATTCAGCTCGCAACAACCGGAAAAACTGCAGGCTGCTGGGTGATGCAGCTACCATCGGACCGCGAGGCAAAAGAAAGTCAGCCAGAAACCCCCGACAAGACAGAGGACGAGCCCGCCGAACAGGCCGAAGCCAAAATCATCGTCCGATCCAATGGCACGGTTACATACGTGGGAAAAGACATCGCCTACCACCTCTGGAAGTTCGGCCTCCTCGATCGCGATTTTCACTACCAGCGGTTTCACACGCACCCGGACGGACACGAAGCCTGGGTCACCGCAAGCGAGCGCAGCGACGCAGGCGCGCCGCCTTTCGGCCACGCCCACGAAGTCTTCAACGTAGTGGATTCGCGGCAAGCGTATCCGCAGCAAGTGGTCGCGGCAGGACTGCGCGCGCTCGGCTACACAGAGCAAGCCGATCGCTTGAAACATTTCGCCTATAACGTGGTTGCGTTAACGCCACGCTGCGCCCGCGAAATGGGCTACGAAATTCCCGAGGAAGATGCGAAGAAGCCGTACGTCGAAGTAAGCGGCCGCAAAGGGCAAGGCGTGAAAGCCGACGACCTGCTAGACCGCCTGGAACAAAGCGCGCAAGCGGAAGTAGACGCGCGTCACGCAGAAGAGCCCGAAGCCGACCGAAAAGCAATCGCGCACGCAGTAGCAGTCGGCGCACTGCGCTATTTCCTGCTGCGCTTTACGCGCTCAACAGTAATCGCCTTCGATTTCAAAGACGCCCTGAGTTTCGAAGGCGAAACCGGCCCCTACGTGCAATACGCCGTCGTCCGCATCAATGGAATCATGCAGAAGGTCTTCCAGCAATTTGAACCGGCACGTTCAGCGTCAGACAGCGGCAGCGAAAAAGGTGTCGTCGGTTATCGCTTTGACCCCGCGATTCTGGCAGCGCCCGCTGCCGACGACCTCTGGGAACTCTTGCTGCTAGCAGGCTCGTTGGATGCATATGCCGAGCAGGCGGTCTCAGCGCAGGAGCCGGCTTTCGTGGCGCGCTACGCGTTTGAACTCGCGCAGGCGTTCAACGGTTTTTACCACAAGCATCACATTCTGTCGGAGGAAGACGAAGCGAAGCGATCATTCTTGCTGATGCTAACAATATTCGTGCGCGACAAACTGGTCGCCGCGCTCGGCCTTATGGGAATCGCCGCCCCGGAGAAGATGTGAATTCGTTAAAGCTTCATCGCGAAGTCCACAATCGAGCGGATAGCGACGCCCGTCGGGCCTTTCGCCAGCCACGGACGGCCTTCGTCAACCCAGCACGTCGCGGCGATATCGAGGTGAATCCACGGAGTGTCCTCGGCGAATTCCTTGATGAACCATGCGCCGGTGATCGCGCCGCCGCCTTTGCCGGTGCCGGTGTTGCGGATGTCGGCGATGTTGCTCTTGATCATTTCCTGATATTCGTCGTCAATGGGCATCGGCCACATTTTTTCGCCGGCGGATTTCGCGCTCTCGAGAAATTGATCGAGGTACTCGCGCGGCGTGCCGAACGCGCCGACGTGGACATTGGCAAGCGCTACCTGAATCGCACCGGTGAGCGTAGCAGCGTCAATGATGTGCGTCACGCCGAGTTTTCTCGCATAGGTGAGTCCGTCGGCCAGAACCATGCGGCCCTCAGCGTCGGTGTTGATCACTTCGATCGTTTTCCCGGACATCGCAACCTGCACGTCACCCGGCTTTTGGGCGCGTCCTCCGGGCATGTTCTCGGTTGCGGGAATCACGGCGATTACGGAAATCGAGGGTTTCAGAAAAGCCAGAGCGCGCATCGCGCCCAGCATCGTGGCGCCGCCGCCCATGTCGTACTTCATCTTCTCCATATTGTCGGCCGGCTTGATGGAGATGCCTCCGGTGTCGAAGGTCACGGCTTTACCAACAAGCCCAAGCACCGGCGCACCCGGCCGCGTCGTTTGCGGTTCGTAGCGCAGCACGATTACGCGCGGCGGCTCGACGCTGCCCTGCGCAACTCCGAGCAACGCGCCCATTTTCAGCTCGGTGATTTTGCGGTCATCGAGAATTTCGACGCCCAGGCCAACTTCCTTGGCCATGGCTTCGGCCTTGGCAGCAAGCATGCGCGGCGTAAGGCGATTCGAGGGTTCGTTGATGAGGTCGCGCGCGAAATTCTGCGATTCGGCGATAACGCGCCCCCGCTCGATCGCTTCGTTGATTCCGGAGAGCGAACCGTTTCCGAATCCGGCGAGCGAGACGGATTGAATCTCCTTGTTGTTCTTTTTCTCCGAGCGGTATTTATCGGACTCAAAGTCAGCCACGAGAAGCCCTTCAGTGATGGCTTGCGCAGCAGCGGGGTTGCGTTCTCCCTCCCGTGTGAGAAACGCGAAGTTTTTCACGCCGCGCGATTTCAAATAGCGCAGCGCGGCGCCGGCTATTTTCCGCAGGTCGCCAACCGCGAATTTCCCGGGCTTCCCTGCCCCGACGAGGAGCAAGCGCTTCGCGTCCATGCCTTCGGGGAAATGCAGCAGCACGGTTTCGAGAGCTTTTCCTGTGATTTCGCCGCTCGTGACCAAGGTGGCAAGTGCGCCCGTCATGCGGCGGTCGATATCGGCGAGAACTCCGTCTACTTTGTTGTCGCCTTCAAAAACATACGTGACGAGCGCATCGGCTTGAATTGAAGAGTACGGCTGGGAGTCGATCTGGATCTGCATGGTGTCCTTTCGATTTCGTCTTACGTCTTGAGTTTGATTTTATCGTTGTTCTTTTGATTTTGATGTTGTTCTAGCGGCGGCGAGAGCGGCTGATCGCTTCGCTGGCTTCCCGTTTTGCTTCTTTTTGTTTTTCGGATTCGCGCCGGTCGTGGAACTTCTTGCCTTTACCGACCGCGAGCTCGCACTTGGCCATCCCGTCTCGGAAATAGAACTTCAGCGGGACGATGGTCATACCTTTCTGCTGAATCTGAACCTGCAGCTTTTCGATCTCGCGCCGGTTCAGGAGGAGCTTGCGCTTGCGGAGCGGATCATGGTTCCGCGAGCCGCCCGGCAAATACTCCGGAATATGCGAGTTCACCAGCCACGCCTCGCTGCCACGAATCTCGGCGAAGGCATCCCGCAGGGCGGCCTTGCCCTCGCGCAGAGTTTTCACTTCGGTTCCGACCAGCACGAGCCCCGCCTCGAACTTGTCGCCAAGGGTGTAGTTGTAGGAGGCCGTGCGGTTCTGCGCGACGATCTTCACGCCTTCGTATTGCTGTTTCTTCTCGGCCGATTTCATGAATCAAACATGATAGCCGCCGGGTGAGACAACCCGCAAGTCGCGGATTCGCCCCGGGTTCCAACCACCCTCAATTTCATGTATCCGCAACAAAAAGTCGCGGCAGGGGTATTAGTTTCTAAGTACGGCAACGCGGGGATTTGTTGCCGCATCACAGAGCGGATGCTAGACTTTCCAAGTCCTGAGACATCCGAGTTTCGAGACAGCGACAGTCCTGAGACAGCCGATTTTGGAGGGCGTTTTTGCTTTGTAGAAACGGTCTAATATCTTCAATGCGCGCAGTGGGTTCCGGCAACGGAAACCCCCGACATCCCAGAACTCCCTTTCAAATCCTCACCTTAGGGTCATCCATGGCGCTCATTGCGGCGCTGCTGGTGGGGTGCCCGAAATCAAACACGGATTTTCAAACAGGCAAGAAGGCCGAGGCCGTGCAGGACTATGACACGGCGTTGGTGTACTACGAGCGAGCCCTGCGCGCCGATCCCACAAACGCGGAATATAAGCTTCGCGCCACACAGATGCGGTTCGAGGACGGCCAATTCCATATCCGGCAGGGCCGAACCGCTGAGCAAAAGGGCGACCTGCAGCGGGCGCTGACCGAGTTTGAAAAGGCACAAGCTGTTGATCCCTCGAGTTCGATTGCGGATCAGGAAATAAAGCGGACGCTCGAAAAGATTGCGGCACAGAACGCAGCGGAAGCTCCCAAGGCGATGAATTACAATCCGCAGGATGACGGGATGCTTTCGGAACCTCCCGAACTCAAGCCCCTTTCGCGCGAACCCATCAACCTGAAAATGACGAATGATACGCGCGTGGTGTACGAGACGATCGCCAAGCTGGCGGGACTGAGCGTGATATTCGATCCGGACTTTACATCGAGGCGGATCACGGCCGAGCTCCCCAACGTGACGCTCGAACAGGCGCTCGATGCGGTGGCGATGGAAAGCAAGTCTTTCTGGAAACCGATCACGCCCAGCGTGATCTTCGTGGCGCCCGATAACCCGCAGAAGCGAAAAGATGTGGAAGATGAAGTGGTGAAGACGTTCTACGTTTCCAACACTTTGACGCCGCAGGATCTAACGGAAATCGTTACCGGCCTTCGGCAGCTTCTCGATCTGCGGCGCATCCAGCAGGTGAACTCGCAAAACGCGATCGTGATTCGCGACACGCCGGACAAGCTGGTGCTGGCGGGAAAGATCATTCGCGATATTGATAAAGCAAAGCCGGAAGTGCTGATCCACGTGCAGGTAATGTCGGCCAACCTCGACCGGCTGCGGGATTTGGGTATCCTGCCTGGCCAGAGCGTATCGCTGGCGTTCACTCCGCGAACATCCGTCCAGCCGAACAGCACGACGAGCACAACAAGCACCACCAGCACGACCTCCACGACTTCGACTACGAGCACCGGCACGACAATTCCGCAAATCACTCTAAACAACTTGCAGCACCTCTCGACGGCGGACTACAGCATCACGCTTCCGGGCGCGACCGCAAACGCGATTGCCACCGACAACAAGACCAAGATCATCCAGGATCCGGAAATCCGAGTTACCGATGGCCAGAAGGCATCGCTGAAAATCGGCCAGCGGGTTCCGGTGGCGACCGGCAGCTTCCAAGCCGGCGTCGGAGTGGGAGTGGGCGGCGGCGCGGGCGTGGTGAATCCTCTGGTGAATACGCAGTTCCAGTATCTCGACGTGGGCGTGAACATTGACGTGACGCCGCGCGTCCACCCGGACAACGAAGTGAGCATGAAGCTCACGGTAGACATCTCGTCGATCGCGGGAACCAGCAACATCGGCGGAATCAATCAGCCCATCATCACCCAGAACAAGATCGAGCACGACGTCCGGCTGAAGGAAGGCGAAGTAAGCGTGCTGGGAGGCCTGATCCAGCGGACTGAAATGAAAAATCAAAACGGGATTCCCGGCTTGGTGTCCGTACCGCTGGCGAAATACCTGTTTTCCGATAACAGCAGCCAGATTCAGGACCAGGAAGTGCTGATCGTCCTGACGCCGCACATCGTTCGTCTGCCGTCTATCACCGCCGCAAATTTGCGCACGATGGCGGCTGGAACCGATTCGAACGTGCGAGTGTATCGCGGCGACTCCGAGGTGGATACGGGGGCCAAAGCGGTTCCATCGGCCGCGGCTCCGCCGCCAGGAGGCGCACCGGGCGTGGCAGCAGCGAACCTGCAGGGGGGAGCGACTCCTGCGTCACAGCTTCGATTTGATCCGCCGAGCGTGACAATGAAACCGGGCGACAAGACAACGCTGGGGCTGAGCGTCTCGAACGTGACGGATCTCTATTCGATTCCCCTGCTTATTCACTACAACCCGGCGGTGGTGCAAGTGGAAGAGGTGCGTAACGGCGGATTTTTGTCGGGCGGCACGCAGGAAATTGCCATCGTCCAACGAATTGACGAGCAGCGCGGAGAAGTGATTGTTTCCGCTACGCGCCAGCCGAACACTCCGGGCGTAAACGGAACTGGAACGCTGCTCGGAATCGTGGTGCGGGCAGTGGCGCCTGGAAACACGGTGCTGCAGATTCTTCAGGTCAATGCACATGATTCACAACATCGAAATATTCCAATGGTCTCCGGAGAAGCCGCCATTCAGGTGCAGTGAGGCGCGATGAGCGGAGCAAATCGCAATCTGGCTTCTCGATTTCTGGGATCTCGGGCCTTCTCATCGTTGTCATCGCGACGTCACCACAATTCCCGGAAAGTCCGGGCGCTTGCCGCTGGCTTCACGCTGATCGAGTTAATTTTGGCGTGCTCGATTCTTTTCGTTCTGGCGGCGATCGCGGTACCGCTTGCGCGCGTGGCGATCAAGCGCAGGAAAGAAGCGGACCTTCGCTATGATCTTCGCCAAATGCGCACGGCGATCGACCGCTATAAAGACGCGGCCGACAAGAACCTGATTCAGGTGAAGGCTGGGACCGAGGGCTACCCTCCGGACCTCGACACGTTGGTAAAAGGTGTTCAGCTGACCGGCGCGAAGAGCGAGCACGTCCGTTTCCTGCGTGAAGTTCCGAAGGACCCGATGACTGGAACCGCGGATTGGGGCTTGCGGTCGGTGCAGGATGATACGGATACTACATCGTGGGGCGGGCAGGATGTGTTCGACGTGTATTCAAAATCCACGGGAACGGCGCTGGACGGAACGAAGTACTCGGATTGGTAACAGAATCGATGGTTTTCACGCGGAGTGGAATGAAATCTTTCCGACATATAGAGGCCTTATCAGCTGGCAGCCGGGGTGGTTCACTTCGGCGCGGATTCACATTGATCGAGTTGATGATCGTGATGGCGATCATAGTAATACTCGCCACGCTAGCGAGCGTGCATTACAGGAATGCTGTGCTTCGCTCGCGCGAGGCGGTGCTGAAGTCTGACCTGAGGGTGATGAACAACGCGATCCAGGACTACACCAGAGACAAAGAGGCCGCGCCGCAATCGCTGGATGACCTCGTTTCCGGGCAATACTTGAGCGCTATTCCCTCTGACCCGATTACGAGCGCAAAAGACTGGGTGACGGTGAATTGCGACACGTTGCTGGATCCGGACCAATCGGGAATCGGAATTTGTTCGGTCCATTCCGCTTCGGACGCGGTTTCGCCCTTCGAAAACACGCCGTACAGCAGCTGGTAGCTTGGTTTTCCACCTTCTCCGCGTTCTGCGCTGACCGGTTTTAGCCTAGATACTTTTTCAGTGGGTCCCAATACCGCAATCCCCAGCCCTTGAACAGAGAATCATAATCGCCTTCGGGAAATCCGGTATGGTCAAGGATCAGCAGTGTGCCATTCCCCTGCGGCTTCAATTCAAATTTAACGAGTGAATAGAAGCCGGGATCCCAGTGCGTGGGACGCCAGGCCTGGACGATGCGTTGATTGGGAACGAGTTCGATATTTCTGCCTACGATCATGCCGCCAAACATGGAAAACGCGCCGCCCACCGGGGAGTCGATGTTCGCAGGCATGCCAGTGAAAGCGGCGAACTGCTTCGAATCGAGAAGAATCTCGTAGATGCGCTGCGGGTTGGCCTTCAATTCGATTTCCTGGTGAAGCGAGGTGCGAGCCTGGTTTGCAGGGGTGCTCGGGGCATCTTTGGTGGCCTGCTGCTGTTGAGGCAGAGCCCAAAGGTTCCGGCTGACGGCAAGCGCGGCTAAGGCAGCTGCTCCGACTCGGACGATCACTTGGCGACGTGTCGGAGCGACATGAGAATTGGCTGGGATCGATCCCTCGGTCATTACGATTCTCCATTGTTCGTATGAGATGTCGTGGCATGAAAGCACACGAGCCCATCATGTTCAAGGTCAATTCTCTGGCAGGCCGATGCGACCGGGTACCCAGGCGGGGCCATAACCCAAAAGAGAGCAAGCCTGCGAATTAGGCGTCTCCGCTTTGAAACGTTATCACCTTGCTGATCACTATTAATTGACCACCCAACGGCGCTTGGATCGCCCAAAAACGCGCTCGAAGTAGCACCGGCGCGGGCTTCACACGTGGAGGCACCTTCATGAAACAGACGGCCGGCGTCATCACGGCCCTGGCTGTGGTGCTGGCGATTTTCGGCGTGTCGAACCTGCCCAAGAGTTCGCCCAGTGGAGCCGGCGCCGCACAATCCGAGAGCGGGACGAAGGCGTCCAAGACGCGGCCGAGTGCAGAACCGACGGGGCCCTACTCTCCCTGCGTGCGCATTCAGAAGCGGCTCCAGCCTTTTGTAGTTGAGAGTCCGCAGGAACGCTGGAAGCTTCCTGCTTTTTGCTATCCCGATTCCAAGGTGCCGAATGATCCGGAGGTGAAAGCGAGGGGGCTCGATTTTGTTATTGCCATTGTGCCCAATCCGGTTCTTACGCACCTGCCGCTGCTCTTTGACCGGCTGATCGAAATCATGGAGCAAGCGGCGCAAGACAACCAGTATTCGTACGACTCCGCATGGCTGCCGTGGAGTGAAGGGAAGGAATATACGAGGCTGCCCGACCAGCAGACGGCGGACGACCTGCAAAGTTTTCAGGAATCACAGCCCGGCGTTCTTGTTTTCAGGAACTCCCTGAATCAACAAGGCGATTCGCCCTACAAATCGGGTCTGGCCGTGTTCGTCGTTTCCGAACTTCCGACAGGCGGAATCAACCAGGGACAATTCGACAACGCGCTGTCCTGGATGGAGCGATTGGGAGCTTTATCCGCCGAGCGAGACTTGAGAATTCTAGGACCTACGTTTTCCGGCTCGCTTCCTTCGCTTTATCGGTCACTTCATTTTTCCAGCTTAAAGCCCTTCGCTGGGGCGAAGAAAATTCGGGTCTCCAGCGGAAGCGTATCTTCGGACTCGTACTACTACTGGTTCAAAGGAAAGCTGGAAGCGGAACAACTCGGCACGTTCGAAACAGCCATGGAGGGAGACTCCGTGCTGGTGGACCGTTTTTGTCAGTACATCGATTCGCAAAAATATACTACTGATCGTGTGGCGTTTCTCTCCGAGGATGAAACCGCCTTTGGAACGGAACCGATTTCTCAAACTGACACCAAGTATGAAAAGCGCCTGCGGCCACAAAAAGAAGCGCACGAATCCAAGCAGGGTTTTTGCACCTATAGCGGCGGCCCCACATACCTCTATTACCCGCGCGATATCGCATCGCTCCGTTCCGCGTACGAGCAGCAGTCGATTTTCAACGGAGGAAAACAATCGCAGAGCGCGAACAATGACGCGACGACTTTGCGTGGCGACTTGAGCGAGCCGGCCAGCAGCGAACATGACACGGTGCGGACATATGGCGGTCAACTGACGCCACTCGCCCAAGAGTCGGTGCTAATTGCCATTACGGACGTGCTGAAAGAGAAGAAGATTGAGTTCGTTGTGTTACGCAGCACGAATACGCTCGACCAGATTTTTTTGAGCCAATTCTTGCGGCGCTCGTTCCCAGACACTCGCATCGTGATCGACGGAGCCGATCTGCTTTTCCGGCGTGGAGCGGAAGGCTCGTCACTTCGCGGCGTGATGGCGTTGTCGCCTTATCCCCTGCTGAATCGCCAACAGGATTGGAATTCGGCGCAATCGGAGTGGAGTGGAGAAGGCTATCGGATTTTTGGGGTAGATGTCGCTGAGGGCTTGTATGTTGCGGCTCGCGGACTTTTTCCAGATCAAGGTTCGAAAGTGCAAATCGCCAACTATGCCCCGCCTGCGTTCGCAGGCGGCGGAGGCAACAATGATGATGATCGTCCAGCGACATGGCTCACCGTAATCGGCCATCGGCAGTTTTGGCCTGTAGCGGTGCTCAACTCGAATACGCTGGATAAAAGCAAGGCAATTTCCATTTTGCGTCCGTTCTCGGAGCGTACCGGAAAACCAGCGGCAACTTCGGCTGGAGCGAATCCCATGGAGCTGCTGCCGATTGAATTTTGGATTCTGTTGGTCGTTTTCCTCTTTTGGAGCCTCTTGCATGAACTCTGGTGCTTGAACGGATCCGTTTCTCCGAGGCCGGCGCCGTTTCGACTGGCTTATTTCGCGCCCATCCCGCGGTGGCAACAACCGGCGCTAATAGGATTTGGCAGCTTGCTGGTAGCAGGCGGAGCGGTGGTCGTCGCTGCGACGTCGGGCCTGCTGGACTGGAAAATGGGGAGCTGGAATGCGGTGGTCGCCGCGTTCCTGGTGATTGTGCTGCTCCAGGCATATTTCGGATGCGCAGGGAATTACCGGCTGCCGGCGATGACGGATTTTCGATTCACGGAGCTGAAGGTGAAAGACTCCCGGCGAATCTCAGGCTGGGGTTTCGCACTGTGCTTTGTGGTGTTCGCATCGATTCATGTGGCGATTGTGCACCAGTTGCAGCGGTCCAACGGCGTTCCCGCTTTCTGGCGCAGCGTACACCTTTTGAGCGGAGTGTCGCCTCTGTTGCCGCAGCTGTTTCTATTTGGGGGAATGTATTGCTGGTTTTGGTTCAGCTTGCGAGGGCTTTCTCTATTTGGCGACGACCGTCCCTTGCTGCCGGGTAAGGACGATTTGATATTAAGAGATGAAAAGCAGAGTCACACTATGCCTATGTTCAGCTTCGAGCAGGCGCAGTTACCGACGGAAGACGCCGCAATGCCGATTGGAAAGCAGTACTTGTTGCTTCTTGGCTTGATTTTTCCAATCGCATTGATCATCTGCACCGTCGTCTTACAAGGCGCATTGCTGCGAACGTTGGGGGAATTGTTCTTCGGCCGGTACGTGTTTTTTTGGCTGATGCTGTGCATCGCGATGGTCCTTGCGGACACGGCGCAATCCTGGATGACATGGTTACGACTCCATGAGCTGCTCCTTCATCTTGACCGCCTGCCGGTGCGCCGCACCTTATACGCGCTGCAGGGACTTTCCTGGCGCTCGGTGTGGGCGATGAGCGGGAATGTGCTGACGGAGCGGTACTCGCTCGTTTCGCGGCAGATCGAAGCTTTGAGACATCTGCGGAATCAGGTTGCCGTATGGAAACCGCTCGGAGCGGACGACGCGGCGAATCAAAAGAGACTGCTCGACACGATTGATGCCTTCGAGAAGACCGAACTCAAGAAGCTGGTTGATTGGTACGTGAACCTCAACGGCGCAGGGGTTACAAGCGTGGAGGCTCTAGAGGCGGTGCAGAAACAGATTGCCGCGATCGCGGCGTTTACCTTGTCAGCGATACTGATTCCATCGTGGCGAACTGAAGAAGATTCGCTGATTTTCGACCGGTTGCGGAACCCTGGTGCGACGCCTGAAGCGCATGGCGGCCCGGTGATTTCTGCGCACGTTGCCGATCATGTGTATGCGGCCGAAGAGTTTTTCGTTCTGCCATATGTGGGATTCATTCAGAATATTCTCGGGCGGATGCGTACTATCGTGCTAGGCAGCCTGTGGCTGTTCGTTGCAGCAACCCTTGCCGTGTCGAGTTATCCATTTGACCCGCTCCCGGTGCTAGGCGGTATTTTTCTGGCTGTTTTCGTGATTGTGGGAAGCACGATGATTCTGATGTACGCGCAGATGCATCGCGATGCGACGCTGAGTTACATCACCGGCTCGGAACCTGGAGAACTTGGCGGAGAATTTTGGCGGCAGCTGTTTACCTTCGGGATTGGGCCGCTATTGGGATTGCTAACGACGCTTTTCCCTTCGATCACAGACTTCGTGGTTTCGTGGCTGCAACCGAGCAGCCAAGCCATTAAGTAATGATCCGAGGCTAATTGCGATCGAAGACCGAACGGAACCTCTGGAGCCGGCTGTGGTTTATTTTTGAAGAGCCATCATTCCCAAGCCGACAACTGCGAGGTTCCGTCCGGGCATTCGAGTTTCTTTTATTGACCAGCTTCCTGCGCGACAGCAGTGCCTGCCGGTACGAGTTTCAAATGAACATGAATGTTGAGATGTTGGCCGACAACGGCGTTGAAGTTCGGGGCTCCGGGATAGTCTTCCTGGCTGGCTCCAGTCGGAGCTTGCGGAAGGGACGACCCGTCATCCACAAGTTTCCCCGTGCACTGAGCGCCGGCGTAATCTTCAGCAGCTGTGCTCGAGGATGCTTCACACTTCTTGTCCTCCACTACGGGTGGCCAATAGGTGTTGATGACGGAGCTCACCAACTGAGGAAAATCCTCGCGAATCACGTTGCTTGATCCCTTGAGGAGAAACCCGTCGCTTGCTTCGCCAGCCTTTGGCGCGTGAAAAACAAAAGTAGCATCGCGCGAAACGCGGTGAATCATAGGAGGCCCATAAACCGGGCCCGCATAGGCCTCGTTCGGCGTCAATTCCACGTTTCGATCCACACGAGTGACCGTGAGAGCGCCGACCGCATTTATTTTGCCGTCAGCGTCGGTGGTAACGCTCTTGGAATGGAAGCAGATGAGTGTGTGGTTTGACATGTTGACGAGCCAACTCTTCTTCACCTTTCCATCTTCGTCAATGGGAGGCATCATCGAACCGGCAGGATAGAGCTTGAAATCGATTAGGGACTTGGTGGCATCGTCTTTATCGAGGCGAACGGTTCCGATCGCTCTCGTAAAACCAACCGTGAAGGTCGTCGGAGTCTTGCCGAAGTTCGTTGTACCATCCACGGTAAACCGAGCATCGGAATGACCGTTGTCAACCTTCCAAGAGCCGCTGGGCTGAGCAGGCCGTCCAGCAAAAGCGGCCGCAACGCACGCCACAAGCAGAATTGGCGCAATTCGCTTAATCATTGACTCTTCTCCTCAGAAAATCCTGCTAGCGAGTTCGCAAGCATCCGGATTTGTCATTGTCATTGGAGTATGAACGCTGCGCAAGTGATTCAGAATAATTCGCAGCGCTCCCGACCGGGAACTGTAATCCCGATACTGACGTCTTGCAAGTTTCTAATTTATTGAATCGCTATCGTTTAGCTTCGGGTGAAGGGCTTTCAACGAGTAGCTTTAGCCATTCGATCTCTTTCTGCACCTTCGGCTTCGTGCACATTGCAGCTAACCACAGAACCACGCTGTTCGTCCGCGTTGACTTGGCTCAGGCCGTCACCTATTATCCGGCAGCATGTCGGACACACAGATTCTGCCTGGCCAGATCATTTCCCACTACAAAATCATCGAGAAACTCGGTGGCGGCGGAATGGGAATCGTCTACGAGGCTGAGGACACAAGCCTCGGCCGTCACGTCGCCTTGAAGTTCCTGCCTGAAGAATTAGCGCGCGATCCCTATGCGCTGGAGCGCTTTCAGCGGGAGGCCCGCGCCGCTTCAGCGTTGAATCACCCGAACATCTGCACCATTCATGAGATCGGGCAGCAGGACGGACGATTCTTCATCGTGATGGAACATCTCGAAGGGCAGACGCTCAAGCACCGCATTGGCGGCAAGCCGCTGCCGATGGATCTGCTGCTGGAGTTGGGCGTGGAGGTGGCTGAGGCGCTGGACGCAGCGCACGAGAAAGGCATCGTCCACCGCGACATCAAGCCTGCGAACATATTCGTCACTCAGCGCGGACACGCCAAGATTCTTGATTTCGGGCTAGCGAAGCAATCTCTTCGCGGTTCTGGCCGGACGGGCGCGTTTGTCACCAATAGCGCCGAAGCGACGGTAGATCAGGAGAATCTGACGAGCCCGGGGATGACGTTAGGAACGGTGGCTTACATGTCGCCCGAGCAAGCTCGCGGTGAAGAGCTCGATGCACGAAGCGACCTTTTCAGCTTCGGAGCGGTACTCTACGAAATGGCGACGGGCGCCCTGCCCTTCCGCGGCGATACCACCGCCGTTATCTTCAACGCCATCCTTGAAAAAGCGCCGGTGCCTTCGGTGCGGCTGAACCCGGATATCCCGCCGCGTCTGGAAGAGCTGATAGCAAAGGCGCTCGAAAAAGACCGGCGCATGCGCTACCAGCATGCAGCGGAGATGCGTACCGACTTGGCGAGGTTGAAACGCGACACGGACTCTGGCCGTTCATCCGCGGCGGTGATGCCTACTTCCGGTTCCGGCGCCGTTCGAGAATCCGCGCTCCAACAATCCCCGCAGAGCGCGACCGTCGCTGTGGCGACGCCCGCGAGCGGCACAAATGCCGCAGCCACTCCTGTCGCGGGCGGGACGAGCGCGGCGGTGTCGGTGCCTTCGCAGCCCACCAGCGGCGTCGCGGTTGCGACCTCTATTTCCAAGGGACGCTGGCCGCTCATGGCAGGAGCGATCGCCGCACTCGCGGCCATAACCGTCGGCAGCTACTTCTTTACCCATCGCGCGCCGAAACTCACCGGAAAAGGTTCGATCGTGCTCGCCGACTTCACCAATACCACCGGCGATGCGGTGTTCGACGATGCGCTTCGCCAGGGCCTCGCAGCGCAGCTCGCCCAATCACCGTTCCTGAACATTCTCTCCGACCAGCAGATCCGGCAGGAGCTGCGATTTATGGGCCAGACACCGACAGCGCGCCTGACAAATGACTTGGCGCGGCAGGTGTGCCAGCGGACGCAAAGTGCAGCGGTGCTGGACGGTTCAATCGCGCAAATCGGAAGTACTTATAATCTTGTTCTCAACGCGTTAAATTGCGCATCCGGCGAGATGCTGGCTACTGCTTCCAGCCAGGCCACCGATAAGAATCAGGTTCTTGGCTCGCTCGGCAAGATTGCCGAGGAAATTCGGGGAAAACTAGGCGAATCGCTGGCTTCGATTCAGAAATACAACACGCCCATTGCGGAAGCCACCACGTCCTCCCTCGAAGCCCTAAAGGCCTTCAGCCTCGGCATGCAAGCCCGAGCGAACAAGGGCGAGGACAGCGCGGCGCCTTTCTTTAAACAGGCAATAACGCTCGACCCGAATTTCGCCATGGCCTATGCGGTGCTAGGACAGGTGGAGAGCAATCTTGGCGAGAAGAGTGTGGCCTCGGAATACACGAAGAAGGCCTACGATTTGCGTGACCGCGCGAGTGAACTCGAGAAATTCTATATCGAGTCGCACTACTACGAGAATGTCACCGGCGATAGCGAGCAAGCCATCCAGGTTTACCTGCTCTGGGCGCAGACCTATCCTCAAGACTCGATTCCACACAACAACCTGGCAGTTTCTTACACTCAACTAGGCCAGTGGCAGAAGGCCCTCCCGGAGGCTCTTGAAGCTCATAGGCTCGCCCCTGAAGAAAGTATTTCGTATATGGTGGTTGGTGCTACTTATTTGGGTCTGGGCCGCTTTGACGAGGCTAAGGCCATACTTAGCGATGCGCTATCGCGGAAATTGGACGTCCCGAACTTCCACCGCGTGCTTTATCTGATCGCATTCGCCCAAAACGATCAGCCCGCCGCAGCCCATGAACTTTCTATCCTGTCCAACAGCGCGCCGGACGTCGCCGCCGCGGCGCTCGCTCTCGCAGCGCCGTCGGAGGCATATTTCGGCCACCTCGCAAAGGCCCGGGCATTGAGCCAACGTGCGATCGCCGAAGCCGAAAGCTTGGGGAGGAAAGAATCCGCTGGCTATGCTTTGGCGTCGCTGGCCAGTATTGAGGCTGAAGTGGAGGATTCCGCTGGGGCCCGAAAGGACGCCGCCGCAGCACTGTTCATCGATTCGTCCATTCGCACGAGGAGCGAAGCGGCCTACGCGTTTGCGCGCGCGGGCGATTCGGCTCGCGCCGAATCGCTCGTCGGCGAGATGGCCAAGGAACGCCCGTCTGACACTGTTGGTAACATGATCGTCCTTCCGACTATCCGCGCGGACGCAGAGTTAGGCCGCAACAATCCTGGCAAAGCGGTGGAAATTCTTCAGCCTGTTGTTCCCTACGACCTTGCTAATTTTGCAAGAGTCCTGAGTGCGTACGGGCGCGGCCGGGCCTACCTGCTTTTGCACAAAGGTACTGAAGCCGCTGCCGAGTTTCAAAAGGTTCTGGATCATCCCGGCGTCGTGCTCAATTCCGTTGTTGGACCACTGGCGCATTTGCAGCTGGGGCGGGCGTACGCGATGGCGGGCGATGAATCCAAGGCCCGCGCGGCTTATCAGGATTTCTTCGCGTTGTGGAAAGACGCCGACGCTGACATTCCCATCCTGAAGCAAGCCAAAGCCGAGTACGCAAAATTCAAGTAAGTAGCGAGTAAGCGTTAATGAGGTAGAATGCCGCGTTTCCAAACTGACCTGTGCGTGGAATCGCGTTCGAATTGAAGCAAAGAGGAGGGTGAACGTGGCCTCTGCTTTTTTATTCTTAGTTGCCCTAATTGCTCTGCTTGCGTTGAGCATAGTGCTGGGATCGTTCTTCACGGTTGAGACGGCTCAGGTGGCCATCGTACAGAGGCTCGGAAAATTCGCGCGCGTTGCCGGGCCGGGACTGAACTGGAAGACACCGTACCTTGAAACCGTGGTCCGGCGGCTGAGCATGAAGGTGCAGCAATTCGATGTACAGGTGGAGACGAAAACGCAGGACAACGTGTTCGTGCAAATACCTGTTTCGATCCAGTACAAAGTAATACCCGAAGGAGTGGAAGCCGCGTTCTACAAATTGTCCGATCCGGTGAAGCAGATCGAGTCGATGGTCTACAACGTCGTTCTCGGCCACGTTCCGAAAATGAAGCTGGACGATACGTTCCTGAACCAGGCGGACATCGCGAGCGACCTGAGAGACAACCTCGACGCTTCGATGAAGGAATACGGCTACTCGATCGTGAAAGTTCTGATTTCTGACATTGTTCCGGACCAAAAAGTGAAAGCCGCCATGAACGATATCAACGCAGCCCAGCGTGAACGGGAGGCCACAGTTTCGCGTGCGGAGACAAACAAAATGCTCCTCGTAAAACAGGCCGAAGCTGAGGCCGAATCGAAACGCCTGCAGGGAGAAGGCATTGCCAATCAGAGGAAGGCAATCATCGCGGGGCTGAAAGATTCCGTGGAGGACTTTGCCAAAACAGTTCCGGGTTCCACTCCGCAGGACGTGATGCAACTCGTTTTGATGACGCAATATTTCGACACTTTGAAAGAAATTGCCGCAAACGATCACACCAACGCGATTTTGATTCCTCACACGCCAAACACGCTCACGGATCTCTTCGGCCAGATTCGGAATGCGATTATTGCCGGGACCGAACTTACAACTCATTCCGCAATTTCTCCGACTCCCGGTGGCTTCCCGTCAACAAAGCCCTGACACACGGGCGGGCGGCTCCGATTCCCTGCTAGACAGAAAGCACTGAACAAAGTGCGCTGTCTATTCGTATGGACTAAAGGGAGGAGTCGAACCGATGAAAGACATCCGCTATGCGCTGCGGCAATTCCTGAATGCCCCGGTTTTTACCATCACAGCTGTGTTGACTCTGGCGCTCGGAATTGGCGCAACCACTGCGATCTTCACGCTCGTACATGCTGTGCTGCTGAATTCCCTGCCGGTGGCTAAGCCGGGCGAACTGTATCGCGTGGGCGACGTGGAAAATTGCTGCGTAAATGGCGGTCTTCAGGACAATTGGTCGCTCTTCTCCTACGACAAATACAAGATGTTTCGCGATAACACACCCGGCTTCGTCGAGCTCGCCGCTTTCCAAGCCGGAAACGATCTCATCGGCGTGCGCCGCTCCGGAACCAGCGAAGCCGCGCGTTCGATGCGGAGCGAATTTGTTTCGGGCAACTATTTCGCGATGTTTGGAATTGGCCCCTACGCCGGCCGCGTGATCACCCCCGACGATGATCGCAAAGGCGCGCCTCCGGTCACGGTGATCAGCTATCGCGCGTGGCAACAGCAATTCGGTGGCGATCCTTCTATTGTAGGAGGATCGTTAACTTTGAACGGCCAACCATTCACCGTAGTCGGCATCGCGCCTGCCTCGTTCTTTGGCGACCGGCTCACCGATCCTGCCGCTTTCTGGATTCCGATCACTGCCGAGCCGCTTATTGACGGTCCCGGCGCGATCATAGATTTCCCTCAACAGGATTGGCTCGACGTCATTGGCCGCATCACCCGCGGCGCTGATCCAAAACAGATTGGCGCGCACATGCAAGTGGAATTGCAGCAGTGGCTGTTGAGTCCCATCGCCCAGCTTCAGCCGGGAGAGCGCGATGCAGTCGCCAAACAAACGCTTCGTCTGGCGCCGGGCAGTGCCGGGGTGCAGCAACTGCGCGATGAATATCTTTCGAGCCTCCATCTCCTCATGTGGATTTCGGCGCTCGTTTTGGCAATCGCGTGCGCGAACGTAGCCAACCTACTGCTTGTCCGCGCCACTACGCGGAAATTGCAAACTTCCATCCGGGCCGCGCTCGGCGCGCCGCCTTCGCGTCAAGTCCGCCAAGTGCTCACCGAAAGCGTTGTTCTGGCAGTGCTTGGGGGCATTGCGGGCGTAGCGATCGCCTACGGTGGAACGCACCTGATCCTTCGTCTCGCGTTCCCAGTGACCGATGTTGCAATCCATGCCTCGCCGTCGCTACCCGTGCTGGCTTTCACGTTCGCGGTCTCGCTGCTGACGGGAATTCTTTTTGGAGTTGCGCCAGCGTGGATCACGGCCAACGCCGCTCCAGCCGACGCGCTTCGCGGCGCAGGTCGTTCCAGTGGAAGCAGCGGTGGGTGGACGCAAAAATCTCTCGTGATAGCGCAGGCGGCGCTGTCTCTCGTCCTGCTCTCTGCCGCAGGCCTGCTGACGCAAAGCCTGCGTAATATCCAGGGCCAGCATTTCGGCTTCGAGACGCCCAATCGTTATATTGCCCACATCGATCCGCAAATGGCGGGATACAAACCCCCGCAAATGCAGGCGCTGTTCCGCCAGCTTCACGATTCGCTCGCGGCGATCCCGGGCGTGGGGCAGGTCAGCTTCTCTCTTTACACTCCGATGGAGGGCGATAACTGGGGCGAAACGGTATATATCGAGGGCCAGGCTCCTCCGCCTCCCGATTCAAATGAAAATAACGCATCATGGCTCCGTGTCAGCACCGGGTACTTTGAGACTCTGGGCACCAAAATCATTCAGGGCCGTTCCATCAGCGATCAGGACACGCCTGCCTCGCAGCGCGTCGCCGTTATAAACGAAACCTTCGCAAAGAAATTCTTCAAAGATGAAAATCCGCTCGGACACCACTTCGGATATATCGATATGCAGCATGCCGGCCAATTCGAGATTGTGGGAGTGACGGAAAACACCGAGTATCGCGAGCCCACGCGGAAAATTCCGCCAATGTTTTTCCTTCCTTCCACCCAGGCGGTCGTGTTCGACAATCCGCGCTTCGTCGCGTTTGAAGATCGCTCGCACGTTCTGAACGCTATCGAGATTAAGACGCTCGGAAGAGTCCCGAATCTTGAAGCGCAGGTGCGTCACGTGCTAGGGGAGGTGAATCCCGACCTCGCGGTGATTGACTTCAAGAGTTTCGGCGAGCAAGTTGACAACAATTTCTCGCAGCAGAAGATGATCGCGAAACTCACGTCGCTCTTTGGATTGCTCGCGCTCATTCTCGCATCGGTGGGGCTCTATGGAGTGACGGCTTATTCGGTGGAGCGCCGCACAAACGAAATCGGCATTCGAATGGCTCTGGGCGCCGGAAGAACGAGCGTGCTGAAACTTGTGTTGAAAGGAGCGCTGTTGCAGATGGGAATTGCGCTGGTCATCGGGATTCCAGTGACGATTGCCGCCGGACACGCTATGGCCACTCAGCTTTTCGGCGTGAAGCCGTACGATCCTAAAATCCTGCTTCTCACAGCCGCCACACTGGCGTTTGCTGCATTTCTAGCCGCGGTGATACCGGCCCGCCGCGCAGCTACCCTCGATCCAATGCGCGCCCTACGCACGGAATGAACGAGCGGTTGAACGCGGATGCTGGTCCAACGCGAAGATTGCAAGATCAAACTGCTTGTTATGATATTAGTGTTTTCCGTGATTCGGCTCGCAACGGGGCTATTCGTATGCTTGATACTCATTTTGAAGCGCTTTGAAGAACCTGACGAAGTACGTACATTTGAAAAAGGAAAGTTCGAGATCGTCCACATCGGCGGCACGACCATCGGCCGTGCCACTTATGAACCGGGGTGGAAATGGTCCCTTCATGTCGGACCAAGCATTGGTGCGTCACGCTGCAACGTAGAGCACGTCGGCATGGTGCTCTCCGGCTGCGCCACTGCCGCTATGGAAGACGGCATCGTTCACGAACTTCGCGCTGGTACGCTCTTTTACATCCCGCCGGGACCTCCCGGCCACGATAGCTGGGTGGTCGGCGAAGCTCCCTACGTCTCGCTGCATTTTCTCGGCGCCGACGATTACGCAAACAAATAGTCATCAGCGGCGCCGCCGAAAGGGGACTGTCTGTCAAACCCCTATAGCGAATTGATCGCAAGATTATGGTAGGACCTGCTGCTTCAAATCGAGGGCGGCCTGGAGCACATCATCCGGTCTGCCCATGTCGCGCCAATAGTAGTCATCCGCGCGAAACGACAAGATTTTTTCTCCTTGGCCGGCCAAACGCACATAGGCGGCAATGATGGAGAAAACGCCGTTTTCCTGCATGAGTTCAAAGATGCGCGGAGAAATTATGTGGATGCCGGAAAAAGCCAGCGCCTGCGCCGGTTTTCCCGAGCCGATGAGTTCGTCTTTGTGATCTGGATCGATTCGACGGCCGCACAGTTGCTGCCGCTCATCGAAAAACAGATATCGAGATGTTTCGCGGTCTTGCACCGCGAGAGTGGCGAGGGCTCGATTCTCGGAATGAAATTGCACCATACGCGATAAATCAATCGTACTGATCACGTCTACGTTGTGGAGAACGAATGGCGTCTCGAGATCGCGTTGATTTTCGAGAACAAAATGCGCGGCCTTCTTCAAGCCCCCGCCGGTATCGAGCAACACGTCTTCGCGGGAAATCTCAATACGCATGCCGAAGTTGTCGTTTTTCTTCAGGTATTCGACGATCATGTCGGCGAAATAATGAACGTTGATGATGACCTCGCGAATGCCGAAGTATCTCAGGCGCGAGAGCGTAACCTCCAGCATTGTGCGCCCGCCCACATCCACCAATGCCTTTGGACGATCGTTGGTGAGCGGACGCAAGCGGGTACCGAGCCCCGCTGCCAAAATCATGGCTTTCACTTGTTACGATTCTCCAGCTCAAGGTGCCGCACGACAACCTTCACTCCGTTGCTGCCATTCAAATGCTTGGCCAATTGCTCTGCGAAATAAACCGACCGATGCTGGCCGCCCGTGCAACCGAATGAGACCGTCAAGCTTGTGAAACCGCGATTCTGATAAGCCTTCACGCTGGCATCGACCAGGGACATAACGCTGTCGAGAAATTGATGCGCGCTCTCCTGCTGATTCAGATATTCAATCACCGGCTGATCTTTTCCCGTGAGAACTTTGAACCTTTCTTCGCGCCCCGGATTCGGGATGCTGCGAGCGTCGAAGACAAACCCGCCGCCGTGGCCGCTCTCGTCCTTCGGGATGCCGCGTCGAAATGAAAAGCTGCAGATGCGCACGGTGAGATCGCTTTCCTTGGGGGCACCGATTCCAGATTTGTTGGAGGTAACCGTAGTCGGCGGCAGACCTCCTCCAGAAGAAAGCTCGCGCAACGTTTCCGAATCCCGCATTCTTCCAAGCGAGTCCATAAGCGCCGGCAGCGCAATCGGCAGCTCCACATTCTGAAGCAGCCACTCCACATTTTTCAGCGCATACGGAACGCTCTGGAGAAAATGACTTTTGCGCTCATAAAAGCCGCGAAACCCATAAGCGCCCATCGCCTGCATCACACGGATATACACATAGGCGTAGTAGTGGTGCATGAACGCGGAGCGCTCGAGCGCGACGAAATCGCTGGCGTGCTCGATGTAAAGATCGAGCAGTTCCTGGCGTAGAGCCTGCGGCAGATCGGCCTTGGCATCGAACAGAAGAGAAGCGATATCGTATTGAAGCGCACCTTTGCGCCCACCCTGGTAATCCAGAAAAAACGGCTGCCCGTCGCGCAGCATGATGTTGCGCGATTGAAAATCACGGTAGAGGAAGAAATCTGACCGCGCGCTCAACAAGAATGTAGTGAGCCGCTTGAAATCATCTTCCAGCAATTGCTCGTTAAACGGAACTCCGGCCAGCTTGAGAAAATAATATTTGAAGTAGTTCAGGTCCCAGGCAATCGATTGCGCGTCAAATTCGGCGCGCGGATAACAGGCATTGTAATTTATGTCCCGTCCGGCCTCGATCTGAAACCGCGGCAACAGCGCCACCACCTTGCGATAGGCTTCAACGGTTGTCGGAGAAATGCTGCTGCCGGTACGATTCGCCGACAAGAATTCAAAAAGCGTTGTGTCGCCAAAATCCTCTTCCAAGTAGGCACCCTGGCTCAAATCTTCGCCGTAGATTTCCGGCACTGGCAGGCCACGCGAGCGAAAATGTTTGGAGAACTCAAGGAACGCCACGTTCTCCTCGCGCACGTTGTACAGAATGCCGATCGCGCTCGACGCTCCGCCACTGAGCCGTATGATCTTGCGTCCCGAGGCCCCAAGTTCTCCTTGCAGCGGTTGCACCCGCTCCACCGCCACCCCGAAGCGCTGTCTAAAAAAATTCTTGAGGATGTCAATCAATGCGTCGAGCCACCTTTGAGAAAATCAATCAGCTGCCGCTGTATTGCCGAGTCTAGTTCCAAAATAAGTTTAGGCTCTCAGAGCCCGCCTAGCGAGTGTCGAACCGGAAAAAGGTCGAAAAAGACACCAGCGCGTGTGATGCTAGGCGGTGGCGATGAAATTCAGAAGTGCGGAGGGAGATTGAATTGCATTGAGAGCATCAGAAAAAAGGTGGTTGCGGGGGTTGGTTTTTAACCAACGACCTCCGGCCCCTGAGCGTCGCACCGCTCAGCATAAAAAATGACAGCCGCTTTTGGCCGTGCCTGAGGACTGCGTAAGAATAAAGAAGTGGTTGCGGGGGTTGGATTTGAACCAACGACCTCCGGGTTATGAGCCGCAAGAACAATTAGCCCGTCTTTGTCTCTCAATGACTTACGTGGTCGCTGTTAGGTGGTGTTCGACGGTATTCCGGGGTGTTCTGTTCCCAATCTGTTCCTCGAGTTGTTCCCAAAATCACTCGCAGAAGAATGCGCGCCCGAGGAGCCATTGGCTCCGCTGCTTACGGCCTTCCTGCGGAGCCGCCTGAGCGCAACGGTACACGCCTGGACCGCAAGTAACCGCTTCCGCAAGCTTCCATTCGTTAGGGCCAACTTGAACTCACTCAACGGGAGCCTGAGAAGCGCATCAATGCGATTATCGTGTCTTTGCGCGGACAAATGCACCAAATCGTGACATGTGCGACAGCAAAATCGCGTTTCTCCCGGAGGAAGATAAAGAAATCGAGCGCGCCGATGGCAGGTAGCACCATATCCCAGTCCTGGGCACAGAAACCAGGGCCGGAGACCGAAACGAAGGCGCGTTTGCACGATCTCGATGCTTTGGGCGACGATTCTGGAGGAGGACCTGGAAGCGCTGCCACGACGCTCATTGATGCGAAGAAACGATTGGCCCGTCGGGGTTAGATCCCACGAAAAGTAGATTCGGAGAGTCTCCTTTTCGTCTGAGTCGGTCCATTTGGACCTGCAAAGAGTGCCTGGCGGTGCGCGAAAGACACCATCCCGCACCAAGCTCGATAAACTGAACGCGGTGCATTCTTCGACCGTCATTTTTCGCCCTGATCGCTGCTTCAATGGAGAATTCCTTCCTAAATCATTTGGCAAATCGCAGACGGGTCTGTCCAGACATTTCGAATAAATCGGGCATGGAGGGCGAATTTCGTGGCGCCGCGCTCATTTGAACATCCGATTGCAATCAACCATAGTGACAACGTCGTGTCAATTCGATCGCGTCAAGTGCGGATTGAAGTGAGCCGTTTTCTAGACAAGTTAGCGCTTACGAGAAAGGGCGGATTTTGTGCGGCGTAGAACGTGATTACGTGGCGATTCTGAGCCTTTCGGGCGCTTAAGGTGCGTTAGAGCTCGAAACCATCCTCGTCCTCACACGCGTGTTCAATGTGGTGATCGCAAGGATGCACCAGCGCGAAAAAATGTCAGCTCAGAGCCCGAGGAGCGGCCCCAAAGGAGCAATTTGGGGGCTCTAAGCGTGATTTCAAACGCCATTAAAGCAATGATGTCTCCGGCTTCCAATTGCACGATTATCCGCGGGATCCTGACCGCACCTTCACAATGGAAATAGGCGCTGTCAGGCCGAATAATGCCCCAAATCGCCCCTCACGTCGTCTCTTCAACATCCCACTTGGGCTGCGCTAGGGCCAGCTAAGAACGCATTAAGAATGACGAATCCATGCATTTAAGGCTGCTAAGTGGATCTGCTGCGTTCCTTGCTCTTGAGTTGTGGTACGTCTCCGAAGCTGCTATTTCATCGTTTCGCAAAGTGTCGAAAACGGGCGCCAAACCTTATTGTGAGTTGGCATTTCGATCAGCTTCCTGCACTCCTCAGGTGTAAGATGTCGGCGTCTGGTTATTTTCCCCCTCAAAGTACCGCAGAATTGAAAATGGACCGGGAAAAGCTAGTCCGATACAAACGGCTGCTACTCGAAAAACGTGCCGAATTGTCCATCACGAGCGGCGAAGCTGAGAGCTTGATTCCCGCAGCGGGGCACCTCTCGGGCGATCCCGTCGACCAAGCGAATGCGGATGCCGAGGCGGAACTCCAGATCCATTTGCATCAAACCGACCTGCGGCTCGCACGAGCAATTGAGGAAGCACTCGCTCGGATCAGAAAGGGTACATACGGCGTATGTGCCCGCTGCAAGCAACCAATCTCGAAAGCACGCCTCGAAGCGGTT
>Ga0210394_10001295_pt1 | contig 41193 bp, 27 predicted proteins | sample IncBWC12MmetaG_FD_160121 | JGI IMG/M metagenome (GOLD analysis project Ga0210394, IMG submission 160121) | Forest soil microbial communities from Barre Woods Harvard Forest LTER site, Petersham, Massachusetts, United States - Inc-BW-C-12-M | ecosystem: Environmental > Terrestrial > Soil >...
TCGCGAACGAAGACCGGCAAAGACCTCATCGGCCCCACCGAGAACCTCGTCATTTCCCCCGTGGTCATCGCCATGTGGAAACCGATGGCCGAGGCCCTCGGGTATGGACAGAAGCCGGTCGGCTGGGGCGACATCCTCACGCTCGCAAGCGACAGCCGCGGCTGGGGCAAGTACGGCCATCCGGAGTGGGGACCGTTCCGCTTCGGGCACACCAGCCCGGAATCGAGCAACAGCGGCCTGATCTCCATCTTCGCCGAGGCTTACGCGGCCACCGGAAAGAAAGCCGGATTGACCGTCGCCGACATCGACAAGCCGTCCACCGCGCAATTCGTGGCCGGCATCGAGCGATCCATCGTTCACTACGGCAGCTCCACCGGCTTCTTCGGCCGCAAGATGTTCGCGAACGGGCCCGAGTATCTGAGCGCCGCCGTGATGTACGAGAACATGGTCACGGAGTCGTACGCCGCGCAGTACTCCCTGCCGTTCCCCGTCGTGGCCATCTACCCGAAGGAAGGGACATTCTGGTCCGACCATCCGGTCGGCGTCGTGCAGCGGCCGTGGGTGACGCCCGAGAAGCGCGAGGCGGCCAGGATCTACATCGACTATCTCCTCGCGAAGCCGCAGCAGGAGAAAGCGATCCCGTACGGGTTCCGGCCCGGGGCAGTCGACGTCCCGCTGGCATCGCCGATCGACACGGCGCACGGCGTCGATCCAAAGGAGCCGCTGTCGACGCTCGAGGTTCCGCAGGTCGAGGTGATGCACGCCATCCTCGCTCTGTGGCACGCCAACAAGAAACACGCGAACATCACCCTGGCCTTCGATACCTCGGGGAGCATGAAGGAGAACCGGAAGATGGAGAACGCGCGTGCCGCGGCGCTCCAGCTCGTCGATCAGCTCAGCGACGACGACCAGTTCTCGCTGCTGCCGTTCAGCGGTACACCGGAATGGGCGATGCAACGGGTCAGCATCCGCGAGGGCCGAAACCAGGCCAAAGAAAAACTCGGAGGCCTCTATCCCCACGACGGCACGGGGCTGTACGACGCCATCTCCATGGCCTACGCCGCACAACTTGCCTCGCAGAACCAGGATGCCGAGCGCATCTCGGCCATCGTCGTGCTCACCGACGGCGAGGACGAAGGCAGCAAGATCTCGCTCGACGAGCTCCTCAGTCAGATTAAGTTCGACAACGAGCGCCACACCATCCGCGTGTTCACCATCGCATATGGTGACGACGCGAAGAAAGACATCCTCACGCAAATTGCCGACGCCACGCAGGCCAAGTTCTATGCCGGGAATCAGCAGAACATCCGGCAGGTGCTGCGCGAGATCTCGACGTTTTTCTAAGACAGACTATGAGCAACTACACACCTTCGAGCTCCAACGGACCGAAAGCCACCTACCTCGGCAAGATCGTCATCTTCGCCTTCGTCATCGCCTGCGGCTACGGCGCGTACCGGATGTACCAGAGCAGCAACGGGAAGCCGGCCACGGGATCGCAGCCGTCGTCGGCCTCCCCCGGCGTGGCCAGTTTCGGCTCCGACGCTCCGCAGGCTGAGATCGGTATCGCCTACGGCACCGAGAAGAAGCAGTGGCTGGAATGGGCGGCGAAGGAGTTCGCGGCCACCGATGCCGGCCATAAGATCCGCGTCAACCTCATTCCGATGGGATCGGTGGAGGGGGCTCAGGCGCTCGTGGCCGGGGACCAGCGCATCAACGTCTGGTCGCCCGCGGCGTCGCTCTATAAGGACAGCTTCGTTCAGGACTGGACGCTCAAGTACAGCAAGAATCCCATCGTCAAAGAGGAATCGCTGGCCCTGACGCCGATGGTCTACATCATGTGGAACGAGCGATACGAGGCCTTCGCGAAAAAGTACGGGACGATTTCGTTCGACACGATCGCCAAAGCGCTGGCGGAACCGACTGGATGGCAGGCCATCGCCGAAAAGCCGGAGTGGGGGCTGTTCAAGTTCGGACATACCAACCCGAGCTCCTCGAACAGCGGCCTCGTGACCCTGGTGCTGATGGCGTACGACCACACGCAGAAGACGAAAAACCTCAGCCCGTCCGACGTCGTCGACGCCAAGTTCCAGGAGCAGCTCGGAACGATCGAGAAGGCGGTGACGCTCTCCGAGTCGACGGGAACGATGATGCGCGAGATGGTGCTGAAGGGCCCGAGCGCCTACGACGCGCTCTTCGCCTACGAGAGCGTGGCCATCGACTATCTGAAGAGCGCCGAAGGGCGATGGGGTGAGCTGCACGTCATCTACCCGCGGCTGAACATGTGGAACGACAATCCGTACTACATCATCGATGCCCCCTGGAGCACGCCCGACCAGCGCAAGGCCGCCGAGGTGTTCCTCGACTTCCTCATGAGCGAGCGCGTGCAGCGGCAGGCCCTCGTCCATGGCTTCCGCCCCGGCAACACGAACGTGCCGGTCATGTTTCCGGAGAGCCCCTTCGTAACCTACCAACGCTTCGGATTGCGCAACGACATCGGTACGATCTGCGAGAATCCGAAAGGCGACGTCCTCAACAACCTGCTCGCTTCCTGGCAGCGGGCTCATTGAGCCGTCCATAGGAGATGTGATGTTTCAACGAATCGCCAACCTGTTCCGCGGCTTCCTGAGTCTCTTCGTCTCCGGTCTCGAGCGGCAGAATCCCGAAGCGCTGCTCGAAGTGGAGAAGGAGAACATCCGGAAGCAGATCGCTAACTACAATCAAGGTTTGGCCGCGCACGCCGGCCTCTGCGAGCGTCTGATGTCACAGGTGAAGCGCCTGGAGCAGGAAGAGCGCGAGCTGCGCGCCAAGACCGCGGCCAACCTGCGCGCCGGCAACCGCGACCTGGCCAGCCAGCAGGCCTTGCGGCTGCAGACCGTGCAGCGCGAGCTGGTCGAGAACCGCACGCAGCTCGAATCAGCCGAAGCTACCTACAAGGAGCTGCTGCGGGCGCGCGATGTCTCGGTGAAGGCGGCACAGGCCAAGATCGAGTCGCTCAAGAGCAGCCTCAACGATCTGAAGATCAAGCGCGCCACCGCGGAGCTGAACGAGATGGCCTCGGGGATGATCTCGCAGATCGGCGGTTCCGGCGACACGCTCAACCGCCTGCACGACATGGTGGAAGAAGAACGCGAGAAGGCCGCCGGCCGCGCCCGCGTGGCCCGCGATTCGCTGCACACCACCGACTTCGAGATGCAGGAAAGCGAGCAGAAAGCGCTGGCCGATCAGGCCCTGGCCGATTTCGCGGCCAAGGAAGGCCTCGCGCTCGACCCGGCCACCCCCACCGCCGCGTCCCCGGACGCCAAAACCACCACGGCCGAGCCGAGGAGTCTCGGCCCGCAGACCGAATAGCCCGGCCCGCGCATGCTGCGCTATCTCAACGAAGCGTTCTGGGCCCGCCCGCAGGTTGCGGGACTGGGCCGCATTCCGTGGAACGCGCTCCTCGTGGGCGGCGCCGCTCTCCTCGGCTTCGGCCTGCCCGCCATCTGGCTCGCCGCGGCAGGGGCGGAGACGCTCTACCTCTACGCGCTGGCCACCAACTCGCGCTTCCAGAACTGGGTCGATGCCAAAGACCTGGCCCGCATCCACGACGGCGACGCCGCCTCGAGCCGGAACCTTGTCGCCAACCTGCCCGAGGCGCAGCGCCGCCGCCTGTCCGATATCGAGGAGAAGTGCGGCAAGATCGAAAAGGTCTACCGCGAATCGCAGAATGAGGACTATCTCTACGAGTCCAATCGCGAGGCGCTGCAGAAGCTGACCTCGATCTTCGCCCGCCTGCTCATCGCCCAGCGGAACCTGCAGATGCTCGACGTCACCTCGCGCGAGAGCGACCTTCGCACACAGATCGCCTCGATCGAGACCGAGCTGGCCTCGAAATCGATGTCCGACGCGCTGCGCGAGTCGAAGAAGGCCACGCAGGCCATCCTCAAGCAGCGGCTGCGCAACCTGCAGCGCCGCAGCGAGTCGCTCGCGGAGATCGACAGCGACATGACCCGCATCGAGCAGCAGATCGACCTGGCCGTGGAAGATGCCAGCCTCAAAGGCCGGCCCGCCGCGATCTCCGCGAACATCGACCTCGTCAGCCATCTTCTCGATGATGCCTACGACCCGGCCACGATGTCCGCCGACATGGCGTCCTCGGATACGACAACAGCGCAACCGACCTCGGATGCGACGTCGCCATCGCCGCCCTCAAAAGAGCTGGAGAACTGATGGCCGCCCTTCCGCGCTGGGCCAACGAGCTGATGTCGCTCTACGGCTGCGACGCCGCCAATCAATTCATCCTCTACGGCAACGTCAATGACCGGGCCGTCCTGCCGCTCGGCGCCGGCGCCTCGCTCGGCAGCCTGTACGACTTCCTGACCAAAGTGATGATGCCGCGCTTCGACGTCGTCATCAGCTACGACGCCGGCAACGGCATCCGCGTGGAGCGCGGCAGCGAGGCCTTTTCGAGCTGGCCGGGAGCACGCGAGACGCCGGAGTGGCCGCGCGCGCCGCGGGCGGCCGTCGAGTTCCTGACCCGCTATTTCCGCTACGCCGCCAACCTGGCCCGCCTCGGCCAGACGCCGCTGCAGATCGGTTTCTACATGAAGGCGGCGCATCTCGTCGCTCCGGCCGTCCCGGGCGCGCTCAACTACGACCTCAACGCGCTCACCCTCCTCATCCGCGACTGGTCGACCGACGAGGCGCTGCGGCAGCACTCGCTGGTCACCTGGCTGATCTCCGACAACCTCAACGACCTCCATCCGATCCTCGTCAACAATCCCCGCGCCGCGTCGGTCGAAATCCCGCTCCCCTCGGCCGATGAGCTCCGCGACGGCATCGACGTCCTGGCCCCGCACTATCCGGCGGCGCTGCAGAACTTCGCGTCCGCACACGACCGGCTGGCCGCGCAGCTCGTCGGCGCCACGCTCACATCCATCGAGACGTTGCTCCGGCTGAAAGAGCGCGAGAAGAAAGCGCTCGCGGATGACGACCTCGTGTCCCTGAAGAAGGAATTGATCGAGCGCGACGCCGCCGGCCTGATCGAGTTCATCGAGCCGGTGAAAACGCTCGACGACCTGCACGGCCAGCCCACCATCGTCAAGTGGCTGCGGCAGGACATCGCCCTCTGGAAGCAGAACGATCTCGACGCGCTGCCGATGGGCTACCTGATCTGCGGCCCGGTCGGAACCGGCAAGACGTTCCTGGTCGAATGCCTGGCCGGCGAAGCGGGCGTCCCGGTGGTAAAGCTGAAGAACTTCCGCGACAAATGGGTCGGCAGCAGCGAGGGCAACCTCGAGAAGATCTTCCGTCTCCTCAACGCCCTGGGCCGCTGTTTCGTTTTCGTCGACGAGGCCGACCAGGCCCTAGGCAAGCGCGATACCGGCAACAGCGACTCCGGCCTCTCCGGCCGCATCTACTCCATGTTCGCCGCCGAGATGAGCCGCACCGAGAACCGCGGCCGCATCATCTGGATCCTGGCCTCCAGCCGCCCCGACCTGATCGAAGTCGACCTGAAACGCCCCGGCCGGATCGACGTCAAGATCCCGATCTTCCCGTCGACAACACCCGAGGAAGCCTTCACCCTGCTGCGCGCGCTGGCGAAGCGCCGCGGCGTAACGCTCGCCGACAGCACCTTCACCGAGCTCGCGCCGCTCATGCCGTCGCTGCTCACTCCCGGCGCCGCGGAAACGCTGGCCGTCAAGCTGTACCGAACCGTCCGCGTCGACTCCCTCGATCCCGAGGAAGCGCTCCGCCGTTCGCTGACCGGTTACGCCAACCCGGTCCCCGTCGACGTTCTGGAGATGCAAATCGGCCTCGCCGCACGCGAGGCGAGCGATGTCGATTTCATCCCGGAGATGTTTCGGAAGTACCGGGAGGGGTGAGGTTCGTTTGTCACGCGGAGACGCGGAGTTGAGTGTTGCTTTTCTCGGTACCGTCTGATTTGGAATCGCAGGCAACGTGTTCATCGAGCGTCCTTCTCCCCACCGCGCTTTTCAGCGGTGGGGAGAAGGTGCCGAAGGCGGATGAGGGGCGTTGGCGCTTGCCAAACAGTGGACTGGTTTCGTGAACGGGCCTGGGAAACTCAAAAAAACGATTAACTTCTGAACCTCAGAGGTGATGACATGCCACCGCACACCATCGTTCTCGCTCATGGCGTATTGGGGTTCGGCGCTCCGATCGGTTCTACCGGTTTGATCCATTACTTCAACGGCGTCGCGCCCTACTTGCACGGGCGCGGTCATGAAGTCTTTGAGCCTCAGGTCAATCCGATCGGTTCCGTCGTACAGCGCGGCCAGCAACTCGCGGACTTCATCCAGAAACACGTGCCGGCGAAGAAGGACGTTTACATCATCGCTCATAGCATGGGAGGGCTCGACGCGCGTCACGCCATCACCAACATATTCAAGGCGCCTGAGCCGGTAAGCACGCTGGTCACGATAGGCACTCCGCACCTGGGCTCGCCCGTTGCGGACGCGCTTGTTCGGGACGCCCATCCGCTCTTCGCGGCGATTCCGGCGCTGATTCGCGACCAATTCAACCGAAAGGCTCCTGCTCTCCACGATCTCACCACGACCGCTTGCACCGAATTCGACATCGCCACGCCTGACGTCGAAGGTGTCCGGTACATCGAAGTCGCCGGCAATGCCGCGCAGGCTAGTCATGAGCTCTTCTTGTTCAAGGTGGCTGAGTCGATCGGCCGGCTTACGAACGAAATCAACGACGGCGTCGTGACGCGGTCGTCGGCGTTGCGGCGGCGCAAGGATGGCCGGACTTCGCACTTGGAAGAGCCGGAGCAACTGCCCGATTGGCCCGTGGATCATGCCGGCGAAGTGGGCTGGAGCCCTCCCATTCCAACCCAGTGGGATATTCTGGATCTTCTTGCCGCATCACACTTCGCACGGTATGAGGCGATTGTGCAGTTGTTCGATCGGTGAAAGAGTCCGGGCGTGTTTCACTTCGCAGGTCCTTCACCCGGGAAAAACGTCTGCTGGCGTCCCGCGGCCACTCCGGCGGATTGACATGCGCCCTCCCGCTTTCCGCCGTAGCAAATTGTGTAGATACCGGGTGAGACCCGGACCTCAAGACCATCGTCCACCAAACCAGGTAGCCCCTCGGCGATCGCCAGTGCCAACAGGGAAGTCGCTGAGAGAAACGACTGCCCGTCCAACGTTACAAAGGGCCACGGCGCGCCTGGGCGCTGCACGATATGAAGCGAAGCGGATGCCGTGCCGAGAATGATCCGTTGCGTATCAGTGCTTCCCGGATCTAACGGGCGAAGGCTGACTGGGAATCCAGGGGCGACGATCGCCGCCAACAGACTAAGCGTTCCCTGGGGAACTCGTAACGAGAATTCACCAGTCGGACCGCTCAAAGCCTGGTGCTGTCGCTCCATGCCCGCACCGATATATCGAATGACGGCACCCGCAATTGGATATCCGTCTTCAGTGAGCAGTTGACACTTCACATCCAGGAGCTTACGCAACACGAGCTCCGCTCTTGTTGGATCATCGTCGGCTGCCAAATACGAGACCACGTCGCTTTCGGCACCGTGCGCAACGGCCTGAAGCGTTACCGGAACAGGGTCAAGACCATCCAGCTCAAACGATCCATCCGGCAGAACGAGCGCGTCCGCGATTCCCCTGCCGTCCCGAAACACGATTACATCTGCTTCCGCGGGCTCGCCAGCCTCGTTGGTCACGCGCCCTCTCACCTTGCCGCCGGGCAGTTTCACAAAGACGGTCGCAACTGCCTGTTCAGACGTGCGTTTGATATCGACGGCGACGTCTTTGACGTAGTACGTATTCGCCGCGTTCCGAACCTGGACCTGCCATCGGCCCTCGTGCGGGAGAATTCCATCGAAACTTCCGGCCGCATCCGCGTTGAGGGTTATCTTCGACGAACCTTCGTCATCCGTGAACACAAGCCGTGATTCGAATGGGGCCGTGCCGACCGTTACGGTGCCGTGGACGTGAATTTTGAGGATGTTCAGAAAACGCGGCGCGGAATCGGAGCTCGCTTCGACGGTCTCGCGGAGGAAGGTAGAGCCCTGCCGATCAACCACGGACAACATGTACTTGCCCGCGTACAGCGCATCGTTGCGCCATTCCCCCGAAAACAGAGCCGCCGATTCTGCAATCGGCTTGTTCGAAGCAACGGCGGCACCGCTTTCGATACGCACAGTCCACGGCTCTTCTTCCGTCGACATCGGCGGCGTGATAAAAACATCAACAAGAGCCCCTTTGGCAAGTTGAATCGGTACTTCCAGAAAGGATTCATGACCTTCTTCGACTCGGATCGTCTTGACCTCTGCCGGCAGCCAGCCGGGACGGGAGGCGCTCAAGCGATATCGTCCAGCGGGGACTCCCGTAAACTGAAAAAGCTCCCCGCTGGAGTCCTTCATGACGACGCGTCGAGTTCCGGAAGGAGCTTTGTCGAGCGGTGATGAGGCGGCCGCAGGCTCTGGAACGAGCTCCACGACCGTGTCCTCGTGGCGGCCGCGCGGCATGATGATCGTTCCGGCGACGGACGCGCCAGGTTCGAAGCCGATTGCGCCGAGGTCTCTTTCTTCGCCGGCAGTCATGCTGACGTGCCGGACGTACCTTGGCGCATAGGAAGCGAGTGAAAGGCGGAGATGAAAGGCGGTCGCGGGCACGCGGCAACTCCAATGCGTGTTCGCCATTGAGCAGTCCGCCGTGAATCGCTGCACCTTGTGCGCATCAGCAGTTCCCGTCAGCAGAAGTTCCGCTCGGAGAGGGCCGGAGGCGGCGCCTGTAGCGGGGTCGATCGTTCCGTGAATTGTGGAGGCCGGCCAGACCGGAAGCGTGCTTGAAGCGCCTGCGTCGATGATGACCGCGGGGGACCAGCATCGCGACGACTGTGCCGTGAGCTCCCAGCGGCCGGCCGGCAGATCCAGGTCGCCGCGCGATCGCGTCAGGTCCGCAAACGGAAACATTAAGGTCTTGCACGCCGGCCCTGAGCACAACGGCCGCGATTTCACGCTGCCATCACAGGAAGCGAGGTCGATGTTCCTTCCAACGACCCGCACACCCCCCACCGCGCGGAGTGACGGCGCCAGGAGCAGCAGCACCGCTGCCGTGCATACGCGCTGCATTTGCAGGAACCGCTACACGTTGTAGCAGAACGACGTCTGGCAGTACGTGATGCATCCGCCACCGCCGCCGTTGCACTGCTTCACCATCGTACAGCCATGAAGATTCCCGCCACCATTCATGAATTCCCAGCAGGTCTCATTCCCATTCGAATCGGCCGTGCAGTCGTAGTCGTTGCATCCGTTCGAAAGGCCGAAGGACGATGAGCTGGCCAGAGCGATGAACGCAACGATGATCGCGGCGCGACGGAGCATAGCTTTCTCCTTACGTAAGATATTTCGAAGCGTAAATCCAAGCGAGACGGGCGTCAATCCGTCACGGCACGATTAAGCGCCGTATAAGGCGCTGAATCGGTCATCCGAAGCTAGGTAGTGGTCAAAAAGTTAGCACTCGCAGCGCGGAGACCGCCAACCTAACCGGAAGTGGCGTCCAGCGACTTCTGCTGGCCATCAATGGGCCCCGCGAAACCATGGAATGGGTTCCAGGAGGCTACGAGTGGACGCCGCGAGTCCACCAATGGCTTCTACGAGGTCACTTGGTGGATGCCACGACTCCACTAGTCGATTCCGCGAGTCCACTAGTGGCTTCCACGAGGTCACCTGGTGGATTCCACGATTCCACTAGTCGATTCCGCGAGTCCACTAGGTGAACTCCAGGAGGTCACCAGGTGGACTCCACGATTCCACTAGTCGATTCCGCTAGTCCACTAGGTGAACTCCAGGAGGTCACCAGGTGGACTCCTCGACTCCACGAGTCGACTCCACGGATCCACTAGTGGACTCCAGGAGGTCACCAGGTGGACTCCACGACTCCACGAGTCGACTCCACGGACCCACTAGTGGACTCCAGGAGGTCACCAGGTGGATTCCACGACTCCACTGGTCGACTCCGCGAGTCCACTAGTGAACTCCACGGACTCACTTGTGGACTCCGGGAGTCCGAGCAGGTCGCGCCCACCTGAACCTCGACCCAAACCACGGGCAACGCCGCCATGCCCATCAGGACTCGGCTGCGGCCCCTTCCGGAGGTTAGGAGGCTTCCCAATCACTCGGCGGTTTTGATCCGGTGGTCGCTGGTTCGAGTCTTGCCGCCGCAATCATTTCCACGGGCTTCGGCACATCTTTGGCCACTCTTTCGACCGCCTTACCGTATTCGTTCGGGATTCTTTCGCACCGTCGCCGGGTACGGATGTTCTCACTTGCATGGACGACGACAAGGAACCCCCCGTGATCTACAAGGGCGAGATCGTGTCACTGATTCATGAACGGCCGTGGGTGCAGACGCCCTCGTGCCACGACCTTCTGAAGAGCACCGGAAACGAGATTCCGCGCTCCCGCCTGCACCATTACGTGAACGCAGAGGGTCGTGAAGATATCCAACTCATGCACTCTCACGAGCCGGACCATGGCCTGGCCGGCATCTGAAGCGGCTACCGTCTGGCGGTGCTGACGACGTCAACCACTGCTCTCGCCGGTGAAAAGCCCGGCAGAGCGATTTAGAATAGTTGCTTCGCGGCGAGTCCGTGAACAAAACGTTTTCAGCCATCGTCGGAGGTCCGAATGCGAAGAGTCACAGGCATCGGCGGCATTTTCATGAGCGCCAAGGATCCCAAGGCGCTATGCGACTGGTACAGGAAGCACCTCGGCATCGACGTTCAGCCCTGGGGTGGAGCAGCGTTCGACTGGACTGACTCCGAAGGCAACCCCACCAGGGGAACGACGGCCTGGTCGATCGGTCCAGCGGACGGCAAGCACTTCGCGCCGAGCAAGTCGGCCTTCATGGTCAACTATCGAGTCGAAGATCTGGCAGCACTTCTCGACGCACTGCGCGAGGAAGGTTGCAATGTGCTCGAGAAGACCGACGACTCGGAGTACGGGAAATTCGGATGGGTCATGGATCCAGAGGGCAACAAGGTTGAGCTCTGGCAACCGCCAGAAGGGCAGTGAAGATCGGTTAGCCCATATTTCTCACACGACGAGTGGAATTGCCCGCAGCCTGTCTCCGATGGTGCGGCGTGGTGCCGATGAGCAGGACCGATGTGGCACAGACACTCTTGTCTGTGCGGGGTCTCGCCCGACTCGAGAGACTGCAAACGCTCACGGCACGCGGCTTCGGCCGGAGCACAGACATGAGTGTCTGTGCCACATCGGTCCCTGGCTTGCGGCGGTAGGCAGAGAGGCTCATTCTGGTCGTGAGAAATCCAGGTTAGGTAGCCCGCCCGATGCTAAAACCTGTGATCCGCAGACGACGCAGCCGTCCGTCGGCTTCTCATTCACGCTCTTCGCAATGCTTCAGGCAACCTCGACCCAGACGTTCTCGGGACAATTGAGGCCCAGCGTCTTCTTCAGGCTCAGAACCAGGGCCTGCTCCAGCTCCGGGTCAGAAACGAGACGGTCCTCGGTGAACCGGAGGGTGACGATCCCGTTCCGCTTGAGCAGCGTGGTATCAATCCGCACGAAGACCCGGTAGATGTCGAGCTGCCCCGCTTCCCGGCTGTCAGCCTGACTCTCGATCAAGTTCATGAGGGCACGAAGGCTGAGCCTGCGCGGTACGGACATAGGGAGACTCTCCTTGTTATCGTCATTTGGCGAGGGCAGAGGCTTGAAACCAAAGGCCGGCGGGGCGGTGCGCCGCGGCCGCGGAGTGGCTCCGGGAACGTGCAGCGTGATGTCCGCCACCTCGCGGGGTCCCGGGCGGGGCGAGACCCCCGGCAACGTCTGTACGGCCTGCCGGGTTGTTGCGCTATCGGCGACGGTTTCTTGCTGGGCACGACGTGCCTCGGAGCCTTCTTTGGCTTCGACTGGGTCAGCCGCTGGTTGTGCAGCCGCCATGAGGAACTCACGCAACGTCCTCTCTTCGCGGCTTCCGGCCGCGGCCAGGGCGTGCACATACTCGGAGGCATCGAGCTCCTGTTCTTCGATAAGACCGAGGGTCATGAGCCGCGTCAGCGCCTCATCGCTCTCTGACGCTTCGGCGCGCATCTGCCGCCCGAGCTCCGCGGCGCCATGTCTTCCCGTGACCGCGAAATAGAGAGCCCACTCGAGAGCCTTCAGCCGCAGACCCTCCGGCAGCGGCGCATCGGTGCGGCGGTAGACAGACTGGGGAAGGACGCTACGGGGGCTCATGCGCTCTCCTGCGCCGCGCGCAACCCCACCACCAGAAGCGACTGGTTGTCCCGCCAGTTGATCGGCATGACGAAGGTCGACTCCGGCAGGTCGAGGGCCTGCACCTCCGGCCTCGTCAAGGTGCGGGGAACGGAGATCCTCCAGTTGCCTCCAAAGGCCTTGCTGGCGTTTCCCGACAGCACATTGGAGAACTCCTGACACATGTCCTTCAGGCGGTCTGGCGTGTCACGCAGCTCACCGTTGATCATGAGAACGTCTTTGAGCATGGTGATGGGCGAGCTCAGATAGATACAGCCCTGGTATTCACCGTCGATCTCGATGAGGCTCGTGTAATCCAGCAACTCCGGATCGCCGAAGTGCATGTGCGGCTCGCCCATGACCGGCTCCTCCCGGGGAGCCAGCTTTGCAAAATAGTCGAGGGTAATCCGTCTGAAGAGCTTGAACTGTTCAGGGTTCATTCATCCTCCGCACGCGGCGGCGAGTCGCCCCGCTTCGCGTGATCCTCACGCACCGACCACTCCATCAACAGCCATGTCAGGCTGGCTGCGATCTTTCTGTCGACTTCGCACTTGTCGGCCACGCGCAGACGAGGCTCGCGCATGGAGAGCATTGCGAAGAGCGCCTCCTGCCCCTCGGTTCCGTCGAGGCGAGCCTGCATCAGTGTCCCTTTGCGAAGGTACAACTCTCCCACGCGCCGCCGGTCCGAGACGATGACGGTGCAGGTCTTTTGCTCGAGCTCCAGGATCTGCAGAAAAGTCGACAGCGAAATCCCGCGTACCAGGCTCTCCTTCTGCCGGCGAATGGCCCTGTCCACTCGGCTCACGATGAAGTCGATGTCGGGAGGCTTGGCGATGTACTCGGCGGTTTCCAGACCCTGGGTCTCCTCGGGGTCAAGGCGAGTCATCACGAAAATCGGGATCTCGGGCCACCGCCTGCCGGCTTCGTGGATGAACGCTTTCCCCGGTTGGGACGAACCGTCGAAGACGATCTCCGTGATGATCGCATCGAGCTCGGAATGCCGTTCGAGCACGTCGAGCGCTTCGGAAGGATGGCTGGCCGCGATCACCTGCCACTTCGGCCGCGACAGGGACAAGCCGGTTTCGAGCATGTCCACCAGGAGGTCGTCCGGATCGACGAGGAGAAGATTTCCCTTGCCGGCGGTTGACGCATCGCGCCCCGATACCCTGGGATCGAGCCTATCGTCGCTCACGTCTGCCACCCCGCTGTGAACCACTCTGAACGCCTGATGACTCACGGCATCACCATTGGCTCTGGCTTGCCGCATGCTGCGCGAGTTGATCGAGAGCCTCGGAGATCTCGCGCGCCGTGAACGGTTTCGTCAGGAAGCCGCACGCCCCCAGGGCCAGGGCTTCCATGGCCGTCCTGTGACTGTTCAGGGCGGAGATCACGAGAATGGACGTCCGTGGCTCGGTCTCCCGGATTCGGCGGATCGCTTCGAGGCCGTTGAGCCGCGGCAGCGTGAGATCCATGGTCACCAGCTCCGGACGCTCTCGCGCGAAGATCGACACCGCTTCCTCTCCGTCACCGGCGCGGAGCACGTGGGTGATGGTTCCGTTATCGACCGAGCGCTGGATGGCATCGCGCACGACGAGTGAGTCATCGACGATCAGCAGTCTCATGAACGCCCCTCCGGCTCGAGCGGCAGAACAATCTGAAAGGCGCAGAAGACGCCCGGCTCGCTGTGGACCAGAACCATCCCGCCCAGACTCTCCACTCTGTCTCTCACCAGATCGAGACCAACACCGCGGCCTGCATCCCCGTTCGTTGTGAGGGCCGTCGAGAACCCCGGCTCAAAGATAATCTGGGCCGCCTCTTCATCATCGAGGTCCTCGCTGCCGAAGAGATCCCGGGCACGACAGCGAATCTGATCGAGATCGAGACCTCGTCCATCATCCTGAAAGAGAACCTCCAACTGACCTTCCGCTTCATGCCTGCGGAGCGCAAACTGCAGAACCGCGGGGACGGGCTTGCCAGCCTGCCGGCGTTGTCGTTCCGTCTCCACGCCGTGAACCATCGAGTTGCGGGTCAATTGAATCAGCGACTCGCGGACGACGCTGCCGTACGCAACGGGAAGATCTTCCGGGTTCCAGCGGGCAACGAAGCGCGCGGCCTTGCCGAGGCGCGTCGAGAGATCGGCGATCAACGCTTCGAGCGCCGGCACGATGTCCGCCGGCCGGCTCGTCACTTCACGGGGTGCCTTGTTCGAGACGAGGGCGGAAAGGCGCACGATGAGATCCCGCGCCTCGACGCCGAGCTCGCGCAGCGACTCGATCCATGGATCCAGCCGTTCCAGGCTGCCCTGCCCCGTGCCGGAGTCGCGCACCGACGCCACCACGTCCTCGGCTCGATGCAGCCTCTGGGCAAAACTCCGGAGGCCGATCACTCCCGCCTCTCCTTTGAGACTGTGAAGGATGCGAAAGATCGCATCCACGGCAGCGCGGGTCGAGCCACCGGCCGGCTGCGAACGAAGCCTGCTGATCTGCGATACCTCGACCAGGAAGCGGGTCAGATAGTCTGTCAGAGAGTCCGCGTCGACCTGCATCATCTCCATGGCCAGATCGACGCGCTGACCGGCCTGACGCTCCTGCTCCTCGAGCTCCGCGGCCAGCTCGACTTCCCGCGTGCGGTCTTCCACGCGCACGAGGACGCGGCGGATTTCCCTCCCCTCGAATGAGCGCCTGAAAGCGAACCCCAGGTGTTGCCGGGGCCGGCCGGGGTGCTCCGGCACCTTGACGGACTTCAGGGGATTGATGTCGACCACGAGCTTCTCGATCACATTGGGATTGAAGAGGGCTTCCAGGTACTTGAGCCCGAGCTGCGCCGCTTCGGAACCAAGAAGATCGCGCAGCAGCTCGGTAAGTGAACAGCCGGCGAGGTTGGACCGGCCGAGGATCGTCTCGACCGACCGCGAGTACTCCCAGGCGATCCGGTGGTCGCGGTCGACGAGGAGGAAGCCTTCCTGAACCGTGGCCAGGATCTCCTGCATCTGCTGGTTTCGCAGCGACGAGATCCGGGAATCAGCGCGGAGAAGATCCGTAAACCCGACCAGCCGCACGTCCTTCCCACCGTTCGTGGAGATCAGGACCGGCTCATAGATCATCGACTTGTCCCGCGCCAGCGACTCCCGCAGCGCTTCCTGAACCGGCATGTTCACGTCGAGAATCATGAGATCGCCGCTGGAGAACTCGCCCAGCAGAGCGCCAATCGCTCGCGGCCGGACGATCTCTCCGCCGAAGGGCCTGCTGATCACCTGGTGGAACCGGGTCCTGGAGATCGCGCCGCGAACGCCCGTCGTATCGAAGACGACCACACCGGGCAGATCCGGTTGGCGGCGCAGCACCTCGTCGAAGGCATCTCCGCGAGCCGTTACCGGCAGACGAACGTCCCAGGTGGGAAGCTCCGCCAGAGTGGACTGCGGCGTCAGGGATGGAAGAAAAAGGTCTGCTGCCATGTGCGACCAGCGATATGCGACGAACCGGCTCCACCCCGCACGGGGTGAAGCCGATGGGAGCGCGACTCTACGGCAGAGCCGGCGCGATCACGGACGAGAATGGATGGAGGAATTGTGAAGGTCTTGTGCAGACCTTTCACCGAGTGACGCCAGGACAGAGGCGGCGATGAGCAGGAAGTCTCGGCACTCCTCGCGGCGTGTCTCGCTTTTGCCTTTTTCACCGCGGGTCGAGAGTCTGCATAGATTCTTAACGCTCATTGCCTAATCCCGCCGACCCCCGCACCCCCATACGCGCTAACTTAAAGCTACCGGCAAGGCGCCGCGATAGCGGCAGAAGAGGATAGCCAGGGGTGCGAGCGCCTTTTGCGAGCACCCCTGGTAAAGAGGTACATAGCTTTTGTGCCGCGTCAGCGGCACTGGAAATCGCGACGCATCGCGTTTGATGATCCAGTGCCGCTGACGCGGCACGACTCAATCGACACCGTAACCAGGGGTGCTCGCAAAAAAGCGCTCGCACCCCTGGCTACCATCTTTGGCCGCTATCGCGGCATCCACAGCAGGGATTCCCGGGAGGACGCCAGCCTAAGTTAGCGCGTATGGCGCGACCCCCGCCCCCCCATACGCGCTAACTTAAAGCTACCGGCAAGGCGCCGCTATAGCGGCAGAAGAGGATAGCCAGGGGTGCGAGCGCCTTTTGCGAGCACCCCTGGTAAAGAGGTACATAGCTTTTGTGCCGCGTCAGCGGCACTGGAAATCGCGACGCATCGTCGTTTTCGTTTGATGATCCAGTGCCGCTGACGCGGCACGACTCAATCGACACCGTAACCAGGGGTGCTCGCAAAAAGCGCTCGCACCCCTGGCTACCGTCTTAGGCCGCTATCGCGGCGGTTGGAGTGGCAATAAAGTTAGTGCCCCGCCCCCCCCTACCCCACCACCTCTCCCGACAGATCCACCTTCGGGTAGCGCATCTTCAATCCTTCCAGCGTCTCGGCGATGACGGTGGCTACGACCAGGTTGCGGTACCACTTGGCGTTCGCGGGGACGACGTACCAGGGCGCGTGCTCGGTCGAGGTCTTGCGCAGCACGGCCTCGTAGGCTTCCATGTAGTCATCCCACAGCTTGCGCTCCTCGATGTCGCCGTGCTCGAACTTCCAGTGCTTCTTGGCGTCGTCGATCCGCTCCTGCAGGCGCTTCCCCTGCTCCTCTTTGCTGATGTTGAGGAAGAACTTGAGGATCACCGTGCCGCTGGCGGCGAGCATCCGTTCGAACGCGTTGATCTGGTCGTAGCGCTTGCGCCACACCTTCTCCTTGACGAGATTGTGGACGCGCACGACGATCACGTCCTCGTAGTGGCTGCGGTTGAAGACGGTGATCTGGCCGTTCTCCGGCGTCTTGGCGTGAATGCGCCACAGATAGTCGTGATCGAGCTCTTCGCTGGTCGGCTTCTTGAACGAAGAGACGCCCACGCCGGACGGGCTCATGCCGCTCATGACGTGCCGCACGGTCCCGTCTTTCCCCGACGTGTCCATGCCCTGGAGGACGACGAGGATCTTGTGCCGGTGCTCGGCGTAGAGCAGTTCCTGCAATTCGCCGAGGCGCTGCTGGAGCGCCAGGCTCTGCTCCCTCCCCTCGGCCTTGCCCACGCAAAGGGGCGTGGCGTCGGGGTCGAAGTCTTTGATGCGGACCTTGCTGCCGGGATCGACGCGATGGACTTTCGTATTCATGATCATCATTCTCCTCCCGTGACGCTTCCCTTCACCTGCATTTTGCATACTCTCTCCATCACGGGAGCCTGAAAGCGCCGATACTCCCAGCGTCGATACTGCATCATGGCCGCCAAATCACGACGCATCGCCGCCATCGACGTCGGCACCAACTCGGTCCACATGATCGTGGCGGAGACGCGCGAGCACGGCTATCGCGTGGTGGACCGGGAGAAGGAGATGGTGCAGCTCGGCCTGGCCAGCCTGGACGGGCAGCCGCTCACGGACGGCGCTATCGAGCGCGGGGTGTCGTCGATCGGCCGCATGGCGGAGATCGCGGCGAAATGGAACGTCGACGAGATCATGGCCGTGGCCACGAGCGCGGTACGCGAGGCGCCGAACCGCCGCGATTTCCTGCGCAGCGTGAAAGAGGCCACCGGCGTGAAGGTGCGCGTCATCTCCGGCGAGGAAGAGGCCGACTACATCTTCCGGGCCGTGCGGTCGGCGGTGGAAGTGGGACTGCAGACGGCGCTTTGCATCGACATCGGCGGCGGGAGCGTGGAACTGATCGTGGGCACCTCGGAAGAGACGTACTTCACGCGCAGCGAGCCGCTGGGCGCGCTGCGCCTGGCGCAGCGCTACGGCCTCGTCGAACGCCCGTCCGCGCGGGCCGTCGGTCAGTGCCGCCGTCATGTCGAGGACCGCATCGGCAAGCTTCGCCGCCGCATCCGCCGCCTCGGCGTGGATCTCTGCGTGGGCACGTCCGGCACGATTCAGACCTTGGCCACGATGGCTTCCCCGACGGAGACCGCGGCACCGGGCCACGGCCTGCGCCGCCTGGAGCGGGCCGCGGTGGCCGCGCTCATTCCGATCCTGGCCTCGATGACCGCATCCGAGCGGGCCGAGCGTTTCGCCATCGATGGTCCGCGTGCCACCAGCGTCCTGGCCGGCGCCATCGTCCTGAACGCGTTGCTGGAGATGTTCGACATCGAGGAGCTCCTGGCCTGTCCGCTGGCCATGCGCGAGGGGATGCTCGAAAGCCGCGTGGCCGCGCTCGAGGAATCCGAGGAGAGCGGCGGCTCGCTGCGGCAGGCGTCGGTGCTCTCGCTGGCGCAGCGGAGCGATTGCGATCTGAAGCACGGCGCGCACGTGGCCAAACTGGCCTTGCGCATCTTCGATCAGACGAAGGCCCTGCACGCGCTCGAGCAGCGGATGGCGGGCCTGCTCGAAGCCGCCGCGGTGCTGCACGAGGCCGGGCTGCACGTCAGCGACCGCGCCCACCACAAGCACAGCTACTACCTGATCCGGCACGCCGACCTGCGCGGCTTTACCGACGAGGAGATCCTCATCATCGCCAACGTGGCCCGGTATTACCGGAAAGCGCCGCCCGACGTATCGCACAGCAACTTTGCGGAGCTGACGCCGACGCAGCAGCAGGATGTGGAGAAGCTGGCCGCCATCCTCCGCATCGCCGAGGCTCTGGACCGTGGGCATCGGGCCTCGGTGCGCGACGTGGCGGTCCACGTCCGGCGCGATCAGGCACATTTCCTGATCCGCACCCGGTCGGACGCGTCGGTCGAGATTGCCGGCGCCAGGAAGCGAGCCAAGTACTTCGCCCACCTCTTCGAGGTCGAGGTGATTGTCGAAGCAATGTGATTTGAAGAGTGAAGGGTGAAAGGTGAAGAGTGAAATGGAAGCGAATGAGAAGTTTGTGGTCCTGCTGCGTCATGGAATCGCCGAGCCGCACGGTGATTTGAAGAGTGAAGGGTGAAAGGTGAAGAGTGAAATGGAAGCGAATGAGAAGTTTGTGGTCCTGCTGCGTCATGGAATCGCGGAGCCGCACGGTGATTTGAAGAGTGAAGGGTGAAAGGTGAAGAGTGAAATGGAAGCGAATGAGAAGTTTGTGGTCCTGCTGCGTCATGGAATCGCCGAGCCGCACGGTGCGCGGGAGAACGATGACGAACGCGTTCTGACGGCGACCGGCGCGCGGCGGATGAAGCAGATCGGCCGCGGTCTGGCCAAGGTGTTTCCGAAGGCGGAAGTCATCTATACCAGTCCGCTCATCCGTTGCGAGCAGACCGCGAAACGGGTGGCCAAGGCGTATGGTCCGGCCACGCCCATGGAGACGGCCGATGCGCTGAAGCCCGGTACCGATCCGGACGACATCCGCTCCCTGATCACATCGAGCGAGGCGCGGCACATCATCTGCGTCGGCCACGAGCCATCGCTCTCGGCGGCGATGCTGGCCATCACGAAGATGAGCAGCGACGGCGCCATCGAGCTGCGCAAAGGCGGCTGCTACGGCGTACGTCTCCTCGCGGACGGCGGCGCAAGGCTGGAGTGGATGCTGCGGCCGCGGATTTTGCGGCGGGGGTAGGAGGGCGCCTTCGACGCGTTGTCGGTTGTCGGTTGTCGGTGGTCGGATAATCCGAGTGCCTAGCTGTATTTCTCCGCAAGCCAGGGAATGTGGCACAGACACTCTTGTCTGTGCGGGGTCTCGCCCGACTGGAGATCGCAAGCCCTCACGGCCAGGCGGCTTCGGCCGGAGCACAGACAAGAGTGTCTGTGCCACATCGGCCCTGGCTGTGTCTAAACGGTCCTGTGGTGTTCGACAACTGACAACCGACAACCGACAACTGACACCGACAACTGACAACTGACAACCGACAACCGACAACTGACAACCGAAAACCGACAACTGACAACCGACAACCGACAACCGACAACCGACAACCGGCTCAATGCTTCTTCTTCTTCTTCGCCTTCCTTCGGAACGACTTCGGATCGCGGATGCTCTCTTCGTAGGGACCGACGCTGACGGAGTCGGCGCGGGCGATGGAGATGAACGTTTCCTGGCTGCGCAGGGGGCGCTGGTCGCCGGGGGTCCGGCGCGCGTAGTTGCCGTCGGAGCCGAGCGTCCAGGCTTTTACGTTGTCGCCGAGCGAGATGGGCAGGATCTGTTCGCTGATGCGCTTGGCCACGGCGGCATCGAGGACCGGGAACGTCGTCTCGATCCGGCGCAGGAAATTGCGCGGCATCCAGTCGCCGCTGGAGATCCACACCTGGTGCGCGCCGCCATTGGCGAAATGGAAGATGCGCGAGTGCTCGAGAAAACGGTCGATCACTGAGATGACACGGATGTTCTGGCTGGTTCCGGGCAGCCCTGGCACCAGGCAACAGATCCCGCGGACGAGGAGGTCGATCTTCACCCCGGCCCGGCTGGCGCGGTAGAGCGCCTCGATCACGCCCGGATCCACCAGCGCGTTCATCTTGGCGATGATCGAAGCCGGCCGCCCTTCCTTTGCGTTCTCGGTCTCGCGGTCGATCATGCGGATCGTCCAGCGCTGGTAATCCATCGGCGAGACGACGAACTCGCGCCACTTCAATGTCGATCCTTTGGCCTCGATCAGTTCCTGCACGCCGGCCACACTGAAACCGGTCAGCAGATTCATGAGCTGCGCGGCGTCGGCGCCGAAGTCGGGATCGCAGGTGAAAAGGTCGACGTCGGTGTACAGACGGCCCGTGACCGCGTTGTAGTTCCCGGTCGAGAGATGGACGTAGCGGCGCAGTACTCCTCCCTCGCGCCGGACGATGAGGCAGACCTTGCAGTGGGTCTTGTACCCGACGATGCCGTAGACCACCTGCACGCCCGCTTCCTCGAGCGTCCTGGCCCAGGTGATGTTCTTCCTCTCGTCGAAGCGGGCCTGCAGTTCGACGACCGCCGTGACCTGCTTGCCAGCCCTGGCGGCAGCGGAGAGCGCGGCGATGATCGGCGAGCCCGGGTCCGTGCGATAGAGCGTCTGTTTGATGGCAACGACTCCCGGATCCTCGGCGGCCGACTGAACGAACTCGATGACGGCCGTGAACGAGTCGTAGGGCCGGTGCAACAGCAGATCGCCCCGGCGAATGATCGAGAAGATGTCGTCCGTCGTGGCCAGCACGGCCGGCATGCGCGGGTTGAACGTCGCTTCTTTCAGCTCCTGATTGGGGATCTGCGTGTAGAGCTGCTGGAGATCGCCGATCTTGAGCGGGCCGGGGGCGAAGAAGATGTCGTCGGGTGATGAATCGGTGGCGCCGGCCAGCAGCGCCAGCAAGGGGTCGTCCGCGCCTTGCTCGATCTCGAGCCAGACCACCTCGCGGCGCTCACGCCGCCGAAGCTCGATCTCGATGCTCTTGAGGAGGTCCTGCATGTCCTCTTCTTTGATGTCGATATCGGAGTTGCGGATGACGCGGAACGTGGCCACGCGGCTGACCTTGAGGCCGGGAAAGAAGCGATAGACGTGCGATGCGATGACGTCCTCGATGAGCACGAAACGCGTCCGCTCCGGCATCGACACAAGGCGCGGGAGGGTCTCCGGGATCTTGACGATGGCCACGTGTTTCTCGCCGCGCTCCGACTCGAGCTCCAGGGCCAGGTTGAGCGAGAGGTTGGCGATGAAGGGAAAGGGATGGGCGGGATCGATGGCCAGCGGCGTCAGGATCGGCTCGATGTCGCGGCCGAAGTACTCCTCGACGAAGTTGCGCTCTTTCTTGCCGAGGTCCGCCACCCGCTCGATGCGGATCCCTTCCTTGCGGAGCGCCGGGACCAGCTCCTCGGCGTAGCACTGATAGATCTGGCGCAACAGCACACGGGCGCCGTTGCGCACCGCCTGCAGGCGCTTGAGACCCTTCCCGAACGGATCGGCGGGGACGTTCGCAGCGATGAGATCGCGGATCTCACCGACCCGGATCATGAAGAACTCGTCGATGTTGTGGGCGCAGATGCCGAGGAACTTGACGCGCTCCAGAAGAGGGACGGATGGGTTCTGTGCTTCGGCCAGCACGCGCTCGTTGAACGACAGCGCGCCGAGCTCGCGGTCGAACAGCGGTACGGCCGGCCCAGCGGGCTGCGGCGCGGCATCAATCGCCGCGACCACTTCCGCGGGCGTCTCAGCTACGGAGGACATAGGGTCGGTAATGGTATTCACTGCGCACCCGTCGTGCGTGTAAATTTTCGAGAGGGCACAATCGGCGAGAGGGAGGAGGGGCGAACCTCTGAGCGCCAGGCGAAGCCGGCGGAAGACTGAAGAGACTGGACGTTCAGGATGCGTATTTGGAAAGTTGTCGGATCGCTGGCGTAGCCGGCGTGAGCACGCTGGAGGCGTGCGGTAGATTAGCCGGTGGCAAGCGCCGCAAGGCGCGCCGCCACCGGTTACCGATCCGCACAAATGTCGTACCCCGGCAGGGGTACCGGAGCGTTGACGCATGCCGTCGACAACATCGATCTCCGTCGAGCGTGCCCTCTGGTGACGCGAGCGCGGTCCGCGACCCCTGCCGGGGTCGGTGATTGGCCAAGATCCCTAACCGGTGGCGGCGCGTCCTTCGGCGCTTGCCACCGGCTAATCTACCAAACGCCTCCGGCGTGCTTCGCGCTGGCTTGCCGGCGATCTGCAAACGTCAAATTCCAAATACTCAAGCCCGGTTAACATTCCATACAAATGTCGTAGCCCGCAAGGGTACTGGAGGGTCTACCGATGCCGTCAACCCATCTGAGTCTTCATTACCACGTGGTCTTCAGCACGAAAGAGCGTCATCCGTGGATCAAGCCCGACTGGGGCAACGACCTGCACGGCTACCTCGGCGGTTGCGTGAAGACGCTGGATGGGGTGCCTGAGGAGATCGGTGGCACCGATGACCATGTCCACCTGCTCCTCGGCCTTCGGGCAACGCACTGTCTTGCCGACGTCCTGCGAGAGATCAAGAAGGCTTCGTCCCGGTGGGTGCATGAGGACATTCGGCTACCGCAGTTCGCCTGGCAGGAAGGTTACGGCGCGTTCACGGTAAGCCGTTCGAATGTCGCGACCGTCCGGAACTATATTGCCAGACAGGAGGAACATCATCGAAAGCGCTCGTTTCAGGAGGAGTACCTCGACCTCTTGGATAAACACGACATCGAGTTCGACGAGCGTTTCCTCTGGTAACGCGAGCGCGGTCCGCGACCCCTCCGGGGTCGGTGCTGGCGACGATCCCCTAACCGGTGGCGGCGCGTCCTTCGGCGCTTGCCACCGGCTAATTTACGGAACGCCTCCGGCGTGCTCCGCGCGGGCTTACCAGCGCTTTCAACATGAATTCCAAATACGTAGCCTGAACGTCCAATCTCAAGGCCCCCGGCTTCAGCCGGGCTTCCGGCCGAGGGGAACGCAGGGGCGCAGTTTTTCGAGCCGGAGGCCACGGCTCTCAAGCCGGCTTCGCCGGCCATGCCCTCCCTCGCGGGAAAGCGATACGATGGCCCTGTTCCGCCTGGTTGGCATCATCTCTGAAAAGCACAGCAGTATCCCCGAGAGGTAGCCGCCATGTTTGACGATGTCTTGATCGAATCCGCTGGTAAGGACAAGAAGAAAGGTGGTTGGTTGACGGCGCTCATTTCCGTCATCCTGCACCTCGTCATCATCAGCGCCGTCGTGGCTGCGGGCCTGTACATCAAGAAGAATCCCGACGTCATCACCAAGCCGATCGAGGCCTTCGTGGTTTCGGCGCCGGCACCGGCGCCTCCGCCTCCGCCCCCGCCACCACCCGCGGCATCGCATGCCTCCACTCCGCACGTGACTCCAGAGACTCCGAAAACGCCGCAGACGTTCCACCAGCCGACCCAGACGCCGCAGGAAGTGCCGCAGGTCGATAACGCACCGACTGATACCACGGGCGGCCAGGATGGCGGCGTTGTGGGCGGCCAGATCGGCGGGGTAGTGGGTGGCGTGGTGGGCGGGGTCGTCGGCGGAACGTTGGGCGGTACGCTGGGAGGGCAGCTCGGCGGGCAGGGCACCGGCGACAAACCGATGCGCGTCGGCGGTAACGTTTCTCCACCAGAAGCCACGACGCGAGTCGACCCGCTCTACACTGACGTGGCCAGAAAGGCTCACGTCGAAGGAGTTGTGATCATCGAAACGATCATCGACCGCAACGGGAACGTCACCGACGCGCGCGTCCTCAAGGGGCTTCGTCTCGGGCTCGATCAGTCCGCGCTGGACGCCATCAAACGTTGGAAGTTCCGCCCAGGGACCCTCGGCGGGCAGCCGGTCCCGGTCATTTTTACGCTCACGGTGAATTTCAAATTGGAGTGAAGCAGTAGATTAGTAGATTAGTGGATTCGCAGATTCGCAGATTCGCAGATCGTAGACAGACAGACCTGCCAATCCATGAATCCACCAATCGACTAATCCACTAATCTACTGATCCACTAACTCACTGATTCAAAAGGAGAAGTACATGGATAACAACAGTTTCAGCCTCCTGGGGATGTTAGGGACCATGAACTGGGTCGCGCGCGGCGTCGTGCTCGTGCTGGCCCTGATGTCGATCTGGTCTCTGACGATCGCCATCGAGCGGCTGGTCCGTTTTCAGCGCGCCAAGCGCGAGTCTCTGGCGATCGCGCTCGGTGTGACCCCGCTTCTCAAGCAACACAAGCTCGAAGAAGCAATCACCCTGACCAGCGACGCGCGCTACCGCCATTCGCACCTGGCGCGCGTGCTGCGCGCGGGACTGACCGAGTTTCAATACGAGACGACGCAGACCCTTCCGGATGATTTCGACATCGTGGCCTCGGGGCAGCGAGCCATCGAGCGCGAGTCGCTGATGACGACCGCGGAGATGAAGAAGGGCCTCGGCAATCTGGCCACCATCTCCACGACGGCGCCGTTCGTCGGTCTCTTCGGCACCGTTGCCGGCATCATCCACGCCTTCCAGGGCATGGCCATCAGCGGCTCGGGCGGACTGGGCGCGGTATCCGCCGGTATCGCCGAAGCGCTCGTCACCACGGCCTTCGGCCTCTTCGTAGCCATCCCGGCCGTCTGGCTCTACAACTACTTCCTGAACAAGGTCGAGCGCTTCCAGGTGGAGATGTCAAACTCCGGGTCCCAGCTCATTGATTACTTCATCAAGAACGAGGCGCGCGTCCGCGCCAATGCGGCGACGGTCCGCTAGGAGTCGAGGATGGCATTCGGCGCCGGGGGCGGAAGCCCCGACGAAGTCAAAGGAGACATCAACGTCACGCCGCTGGTCGACGTCTGTCTCGTGCTGCTGATCATCTTCATGGTGGTGACGCCGATGCTGCAATCGGGCGTCGACGTCGCGCTGCCGCAGGGGCCGCACTCGGAGAAGAAGCCGGGAAAAGAGTCCGATCTGATCATCTCGATCAAGCAGGACGGCACGGTCTTCCTGGGCCAGGATTGGATTCCGGACCGCGATCTCCCGCGCTACATGAAGGCGGAGCACGACAAGGACGCCACGCGCAACGTGATGATCAAGGCCGACAAACGCATCAATTTCGGCAAAGTGCGCATGGTCATGAAAGCAGCCAACGACGCCAGCTTCACCGCTGTCTCGTTCCTGACAGAGAATCAGATGGCTGGCGGGAAGATTGTGAAACCGTGAATGTGAGTTTATCGGGGGTCGGGAGTCGGGGGTCGGGCGTCGGAGCGTCAACATCGCTTTCTACGACCGCCGACCCGCGACTCCCGCGATGAATTAATGGGAGTCGGTGATCGGCAGCCGGGGGTCGGAGCGTCAAGACCGCTTTTTCTACGACCCCCGACCCCCGACTCCCGACCCCCGCGAGGAAAACAATGTCAATGTCCGCAAGTTCCGGCCAGGGAGTGCGATCGGAGATCAACATCACGCCGCTCGTCGACGTGGTTCTCGTGCTGCTCATCATCTTTATGGTGGCCACGCCGATCCTGCAGATGGGGCTCGACGTCGAGGTGCCGCCAAAGGTCGAGGTGAGCGGTGCGCCGCCGCCGTCGGAGCAGAACCAGCTCGTCGTAACCGTGCGCCCCGACGGCATCTACCTCAACACGCAGAAGCTCCCTGACGCCAAAGCGCTTCGCGACGCGCTGGCCGCGCAGATGGTCTCCCGCCCTCCGGCCGACCGCGTCGTCTTCGTCAACGCCGATGACTCGGTATCGTTCGATCGCGCCGTCGAGGTGATGGACACGGCGCACGAGGCGGGTGCGACGAAGGTGGGGTTCCTGACGGACGCGCCGGCGAAGCAATGAGGCCGTGCCGTTTCGCCGGCGAAGCCGGAGTAGTGCCGCGTTAGCGGCAACAAGACGATAGCCAGGGGTGCGAGCGTTTTTTGCGAGCACCCCTGGTAAACAGATGTCGTGGTTGGTGCCGCGTCAGCGGCACTTGAGTAATCGTGGACTCATCCAGTGCCGCTGACGCGGCACGCTTTCGAGAGACAACGCAGACCAGGGGTGCTCGCAAAAAACGCTCGCACCCCTGGCTACCTTCTTGAGCCGCTATCGCGGCATCGTAACGTCCAATCTCCAGACTCGGCGGTGGGACGCCGCCGGGCCAGCCGCCGAGATGGCAGCGCTCCGTATCTCTGCGAAACACCTGCGTCATCCGCGGATCAAGCCTTACTCGATCGGGTTTGCGAACTGCACGCTCGGGTCCTGCGTGGTGTTGTCGGTCGTCGAGCCGTAGATGAAGGCGCTGCCTGCCGTGACCTGGATGGTGATCGTCTCGCCTCCGGCGAGCACATAGCCGTCGAGCATCGTCGAGGACCCGACCTGGGTGAAGAACGTCGGGCCGTAGCTCTTCGTGGTCGTCTTCACGACGTTGCCATCCTTGTCGCGGACGGTGAGGGTCATCGACGCTCCCTGCTCCAGGGTGCGCACGCCGATGTTGAGCCGGAACTTCTGGTCGGCGGGGGCGATGAGCGCGCCGGTCTGGCCGCTCTGCAGCGCCTCGCTGGCGTCCATCGGCTCCTCGGCCAGTCCCGTCGTTCCGGCGGTGCCGGCGTCATTGAAGACGCGCACGAGCGTGATCGGGAAGGCTGAGCCGGCGTCGGCGATGAGATCAGCGGTTCCGAGACCGCTGGCGACGCCCATGGCCGGAAGGAGATCGGGATAGGAGAGCGTCTTTCCGGGCTGGATCGAGAAAGCCAGCGAGGGATCCGTCGACGATCCCGATGTGTTCTGCGTGTGAAAGACGATCTTGCCGGAGATGGCGCTGCTCTTGACGTTGTAGAGCTGCACCGCGGTCTTGAAGAACGAGCCGAAGTTGCCGGGTGTCGAGCCGACGACCGGCAGGTAGCGCGTCTGCGCGACGGGGGCGACGCTGACGAGCACGGAGGTGGCGGCCGAGAACGGCGAGAACGTGGTGCAGCCGCTGCTCATTGTGCGGGCACGGACGTGGTAGTAGTAGCGATTGGCCGCGGTGTGGGTAAACGTTGCGCTCGTGGTCGTCACGATGAGGGTTGTCTGCGTGCCGAAATTCGGGTCGGTCGATTCATCGACTTCGTAGTCGGTCGCGCCGCTGATGCTCGCCCAGGTGATCGTGTACGCCGTCCCCACGTTGGCCGTAGCCGGTCCGCTGATGCTCGGCGAGGCCGGCGTCAGGCATGGTTCGGTGACGGTGATGAACGCCGATGCCGTCGCGCCGCCGGCTAACGAGCCGTTGATGTTGGCGCTGCCGATACCGGTACCGGTAACGGTGAAATCGACAGAGCTCGATCCGGCCGGAATGACCGCGGACGCCGGCACGGTGGCCACGCTCGGATTCGTGGAGACGAGCGAGACGGTCGTATCGCTGACGACGTTGCCGCTCGTCGCCGCCGTGAAGGTGGTCGTGCCGCCCGTGGCGATGGTGCGCGTGCCGGGAAGGATGTTCAGCGAAAGCTGCGGGATGTTGATCGCGCCGTTGACGAGGGTGAGCTGGCCGTTCCCGGAGTTCTCCGCGGTGGCCGCAGTTCCCCCCTGATCTGTCAACTGCGTCTGCGCATCCAGCGTCAAGGTGATCGATGAACCGGGGGCGGCTGAACCCGCCAGCGTGAAGACGAGGTGGGCGACCTGGTCGCCCGGCAGCGGAGTATTCAGATTGAACGGGATGAGATTGGTCGATTCCTGAAAGTCATCCAGCAACGAGATCTGACCCGCCGCTGCTGGTGAGACCTCGAAGCTCAGCGTCAGCCCTGCCGTGATGCCGGCGCGCGTAAACGTAACGGACTGCACGGACGCCGCCGGTGCATAGTCGACCGTGAGTGTGTAGGACTGAATCTTCGAGCCGGCCGGCTGGTCGCGGCCCAGCGGAGTTGCTGACTTGTCGCGGATGTAGACCGGAACATCGACGGTGTTGCCGCTCGCGGTCACGGTGCCAACCGTCACCGCGTCCTGCGCGGCGGCCGGCAAGGTGGCCAGGAGCGCGAAGAGGAGTGCGAAAAGAGCTGATGCGAGGAAAACCGGAGAAGCCTGCCTGGGGTACCGTTTCATGTCTTTTTTCCTCGCTCAATTCACTTCAGAGCCCGGCGTACGAGAGCGCCGCGGTGCGGCGCTCCTGATCGTCGTGCCCTTCACTTCGAGTTTTCCGTTATCGACGGTTGCCGTGATGGTTCCCGCCTGATCGCAGAGCATCGTCAGCAGCGGATCGATGCTCATGACGACGTTGGCACCGGCCGGATCGATCTCGATCTCCGCCACGGTCCCGGAGCGCGCCTGGCCGAGCGCGAGGCCGCCGTACGAGACAAGGTACGACAGATCGTTCCCGGCACGGCGACTGATCTCGAACGCGACGCCGAGATCTTTCGCGGCGCCGGCCTTCCGCACGGTCACTTCGCCGATGGCCGCGTCACTGTCGAAATGAACCCGGAGTGACATTGCCTGCGGCACGATCGAGTTGCCGCTCGCGGTCATGATGACCGGCACGATGTAGCGGCCGCCTCGGGGGATCGGCTTGCCCAGGGTGATCGACCCGCCGATCCCTGGAGCGGCTGTGGCCAGAGCGCGTGCGACTCCCGGGGTATCAGCCGGCTTCGGGCCGCCAAGGAAGAGATAGTTGACGATATAGAAAATGTCGGCCGAATTGACGTGGCCGTCGCCATTGGCGTCACCCGACAGCATGCCACTCGCTCCGTGAGGCGCAGGACCGCCCAGGAAGAGGTAGTTGACGAGGAAGAAGATGTCGGCCGAATTGGCCACGCCATCGGCGTTCGGATCGAACATCTTGTAGAGGTAACCCGCGGCGAGCGTGCCGCTGGCCGTGTTGGCATTCGTTACGATCACGCTCACGGAGCCTATGGCATGGGCCGGCGTTTTCGCTGTGATGCTGGTTGCGCTGACCACAACGACGTTGGTAGCCGCGGTACCGCCGAAGGTGACGGTGGCCCCGCTCAGGAAGCCGGTGCCGTTGATCGTCACTGCCGTACCGCCTATGGCCGTGCCGCCGGACGGGGTGACGGAGGTGACGGTCACGGGCGGAAACGCGACGTTCACGTTCGCCGACTTCGCATCGCTGCAACTGGCGCTCGTGGTCACGGTGACGTTGAGCGTCAACGTGCCGGCGGCCCCGGCCGTGAAGGTGATGCTGGCCGTGCCGGAGCCGGCCGTGATCGAGCCGCCGGTGATGCCCCAGGTGTAGGTTGCTCCGGCTCCGGCGCTGGCGACGGACGCGACGTTCCCGGTCGAGCCGGTCGTTACGCTGGCCGGGGCGGTGATGGTTGCATTCGGCTTGGGATTGACGGTGACGGTCGTCGCCGCGGAGGCGGCGCTGGTGCAGCCGAGTGTCGTTACTTTGACGGTGTAGCTGCCACCCGCCGAAGCGCTATATGTCTGCGCCGTGGCGCCGCCGATCGGATTGCCAGCGAGGAGCCACTGGTTCCCCGTGGCGCTGCTGGAGGTCAGGGTCACGCTGCCGCCCGCGCAGAAGGTCGTCGGGCCGCCGGGGGTGATCGTAGGCGTTGCCGGAATCGGGTTGACGGTTACCGATGTGGAAGCCGATGCGGCGCTGGTGCATCCCAGTGTGGTCACGGTCACCGTGTAGTTGCCGCTCGCCGCCGCGCTGTATGTCTTCGCGGTCGCGCCGCCGATGGGGTTGCCGCCGAGGTACCACTGATTGCCGGACGCACCGCTCGAGGTGAGCGTCACGCTTCCACCGGTGCAGAACGTCGTCGGGCCGCCGGGAGTGATCGTCGGTGTGGCCGGGATCGAGTTGACGGCCACAGTGGCGACCGCCGAAGCGGCGCCCGTGCAGCCGCCCGTGGTGACCTTCACCGTGTAACTGCCGGCGGCTGTGGCCATGTAGGTATGGGCTGTCGCGCCGCCGATCGGGTTGCCGTTGAGGAACCACTGGTTGCCGGTGGCGCTGCTCGAGGTCAGCGTCACGCTGCCGCCGGTGCAGAACGTCGTCGGGCCACCGGCGGTGATGGTTGGAGCCGGGGGAGTGGGGTTGATGGGGACGCTGATCGTGTTCGACGTCACGCAGCCGGTGTTGTCGGTCACCACGAGCATCAGACCGACGCTGCCGGACGAGCCGGCGCTATAGGTCACCGTCTGCGATGTCTCGCCGCCGGTGATGCTGCCGTTGGTGATGGACCAGGAGTAGTTGAGCATTCCGGCGGGGCCGGATGCGGTGTTGCCCGCTGAGGTACCGCACACCGGCGTCGGCGTCGGGGTGATGGCCGGCGCGGACGAGCCGCAGGCTGCGTCGGCGAAGCAGACCGTGACGTCACTAAGCGTTGGCGAGACGGTGCTGCTGGTCGTGGCCAGATAGGCCTTGTACTCGACGTAGCGGAAGCCGTTCAGCTCCGAGATTGACGCGCCGGAGGTGGTGAAGAACGTCGCCGCCGTTCCGTCGGGACCGATGAAGTTGAAGGGGCCGGAAGCGGAGTGACTCCCGGCGACCTGGAACTGTAACGACGTGTTCGAGGGGGTGGCGGCAGTCCAGGAGAGCGTCGTCCAGGTGGGCGACGTTCCAACCGCTGGCTGCGCGTCTTTGACGGAGGATGTCTGGGTGCCCGACGGCGCGAAGCCGCTATCCATGTAAGTCGTGAAACCGAGGTCATTTGTCTGCGCACCCCACGTCCCACCACTATCTGTACTGAACACCTCCGCCCCGGCCGCATAGACGTTAGTACTGCTGGTGACGAGTGCATACGCCGGCGAGCCTGAACCCGTGGGTGTCCCGAGGGGATGAATGACTAACGCGTACATCGTCCCTGCGTTCAGAGTGGGGGGAGCCCCAAAAACCCCGGTGTAAGACTGGGCAGTGCTGCTCGAGAAGCCAGTAATCGTGGCGGTGGCGATATCTGCGCCTGTCGGCAAACCGGCAGCCGTCGCCCTGACCGATAACGTGAGATTCGGCTGTGCCACCGCCGAACACGAGGAGCAGAAGAGATTGATATCGGCCTTGGTGAGCAGCCCGGTAACCGAAGGAGTGAAGGTCTGCCCCACGTAGGTCGTTGTCGAGATCACGGCGCTGCTGCTACCAATGCTGGTGTTCTGCTGATCGAGGCTCGGCTTGAACAAAATGACGTCACCGGGGTTTGTCGCTAGATCGACATTCGCCGGAACGCCGCTCTGAAAATCGGCCTGTGTCGTGTCGGTAAGACACGCGGTTGCCGGAGCTGTCGCCAGCGAGAAGTTCTGCGTCGTCGTGCCGCCATCGGTCACGTTGATGTTGGACGACGTCCCGGTGACAAACCCGGGGAAACTGGCGGTGATGACGGCCGGGTACGATCCTGCCGGAATGTGCAGGAAAGAGTAGAGGCCCGAACTATCGGTCGTCGTCGATCTCGCTCCAAACTGAATCGTCGCGCCGCCGATCGGCGCACCGCCGGTGGTGGCGGTCACGGTTCCCGAGATCGTGCCTCCAGCCCCAACCGGCGTACACGACGGGAAGGCGAAGGAACCGATGCGGGTCAGGAAGTTCAGGCCATCGGATGCGTAGTACTCATTGGTGTACCAGAAGGTGCAGCCGTTGGGGTCGAGCGTCATGGCGCTGTAGTCGCCCCAGCGGGTACATGTCCCGCCGCAGCCGCCGAGCTGTGTGCCGGTCCCCGGAATGAGAACCGTCTCCGTCTGGCCCAGGGTGTTGGCCGGATCGGTCGAGAGCCGGCCGGCATACTTGATGGCCGGCTTGGTCGTGCTGCTGGAAGTGCTGTAGCCGAGGGCCATATCGCCGGCGCGGTCGACAGCGACACTGGGCAGGAACCGGTAGATGACGTTCGCGCCGTCGGGATCCCACGTCGCGGCCTGAGGGATGTTGGGATTCACGGTGCCGCCGGTGACGTCTACTTGGTACCAGCGCGGGGCCGCGAAGCCATGCGTATCTCCCCTGCGAACGGTGTGGCTGGCCCACAACGATTCGACCCCGCCGAGATTGGTGTACTGGTTCTGCGCCATGGCCCGGATCTCGAGGACATCCAGGTTATTGCCGCCCTGCGACGGGGCATTGGGGACCTCCGCGTCCGGCCAACTGGTGGCGGAAACAGGAACGTCCGGGCCGGTGAAGGTGGAGCTCGCAATGTTGTTCCAGTCGACGTGAAACTTGTACACGGTCAACGCGTTCAGGTACTCCTCGGTGGAGAGGTAGTAGTCAGGCGTGCCGGGCGGCGGTGTGCCTGCCTGCAGCCGGGCGTTGCTCGGCAGGAGCGAGAAATCCGCGGCCGGCGCGTCGAACGTAACCACCTGGACGGACGGATTCCCGGCGTACATCTGCGCCTTGTTGAATGCATAGACGCGGGAGTCCTGAAAGGACCCCGAGGCGGAGTAGTCGAACATGTTCGCGGACATGTACAAGGCATCCGGCCAGATGCCGAACTTCGGGTAATCGCCGAGGCCTCCGGCGGTGTTGATGGAGTAGAAGTTCCACCCGCCGCTTACCGGATCCCCGGACATCGAGGCCGCGACGCACTGGAAGCTGCCGGGAGGAAAGACCACGTTGTCGGCTCCATCGAGCTGAAAGGCGAAGTCGGTGATGATCCAGCGATCCTCGAAGCTGTCGTAGAGGACCACCGGATCGCCGAAGTTGTCGGTGTCGCACAGGTTGCCGAAGGCGCCCTGACTCATGAGGGTGTTGAAGGTGAACGCCGCCACCCTGACGCCGTCGGACTTGCGGAAGATGCCGATGGAGGTGTTGATGGTCTGGATGTAGTAGGTGGGGCCGGCGTCGCCGTTGGGGTCAGGCGGATGTCCGGCGCCCCAGTTGGCGTAATCGAGACCATCGAAGTTCATGATGGTCGGCGGCGCGGGGGCGTTTCGAGGCGGGATGGACGGGGTCGCGCTGCCCGTCGGCGGGTTGACTCCCGAGCCGGCGATCGTCCGGCTGATCGGCGGTTCCTGGCGCTCGGGCCGTTCAAAACGCTGCGGCGCGATCTGAGGGAGTGAGCGCAGATCGAACTTCTTACCCGAGGCTCGCGTCATGGCCAGCTCGATCGGCTGGCCGAATGGCGTCGGTCCGGTTGCGGTCACGGGGGTGCCGTCATCGGCCGCCGGTATCTTCCTGGCCGGCTTGATCCGCGACGCGGGAATCGGCCTGGGCGGATCGTCGGGACACTCCTGCTCCACTGCCGCCGCCTTTGTCGAATGCTTCGTCTTCTGGCTGGTCGCTGCAGCGGGGCCGGGCAACGACACGAGCACGAGAGAAATGAAAAGGCTGGCCAGGAAACGTTTCATCAACTTGCGATGGAGACATCCGCGCCCCGTGCGGCACGGACAAACGTCCCTGCCGCACGGGGAGAAGAAGACCTATTGAAAGCGGATGATACGCGTTCCGATGACGGCAAGGGCAACAGCGAGCAGAACCATGACGATGTGTGACATGGCCGGGACAGACGGAAACACAGTGATGGCGCCGTTGACGAGAGTGAGCCTGGCGTTGCCGCTGTTCTCGATCGTTGGGGGGTCTCCTGCCTCGTCGGTGAGCTCAGTCAGAGTCGGGTCCAGGGTCAGCGTGATTGTGGATCCGACGACGGCGGTTGGCGACACGGTGACGAGGAGATGCGCGACCTCATTTCCCGGTAACGCACCATCGAGGGTGAAGGGAATGAGGTTGGTCGACTCCTGGAAGGTGTCGAGGAGCGAGATCGCTCCGGGGCTGGCCGGGCTGTTTTCGAACGTCGGCGTCAGTGATTGCGTGATGCCGGCGCGCGTGAAGGTGACCGACTGCACGGCCGACGCTGGCGAGTAGGTCACCTTGATTGCGTACGACTGGATGCGTGAACCGGGTGGTTGATCGAGGCCGAGCGGCGTACCCGAGGCGTCGCGGATATAGACCGGCACATCGACGACCGAGCCGACCGCTCCGTGGACGGTTGCTACCGTGACTGTGTCCGGGACCACCACGGCAGCCCACACGGCAGGAGCGGCCAGCAGACCGGCCAGAACGCCTGCGAAGAGCACGGCGCGGATGGACTTCGAGTGAGTTGCGTGCTGTTTCATATCGTTCCTCTCGCGCCTTAGCGCGCTTTCTCACAGTGTGGAATCGCGGACACCGTGAAACGTCGAGAGCCTTCTCCCCCAGCGCTTTTCAGCTGGGGGAGAAGGTGCCGACAGGCGGATGAGGGGGCGATTCTCGCGCTGAAGTTAATTGTTTTCATGAGTTTCCAACGCCCGTTCATAAAACCAGTCCACTGTTTGGCAAGCTCCAACGCCCCCTCATCCGCCTTCGGCACCTTCTCCCCCGCTGAAAAGCGCGGGGGAGAAGGCTCTCGACGTTTCACAGTGTCAATGACTCCACTCAGATGGTGAGAAATCCAGGTTAGTTCACTTCATTGCCCGGCGTACGGGGACGCGGCGAAGTGCCGCTCCCGATCGTCGTGCCATTCACCTGCAGTCTTCCGTTGCCGACGGTTGCCGTGACCATTCCGGACTGATCGCTGAGCATCGTCAGCGATGGATCGATGCTGATGGAGACGTTCCCCTGGATCGATGCGATCTCGATCTCCGCCACGACCGCGGAACGCGACGCGCCGAGGACCAGACCGCCGTTGTGTGGATCGTAGGAAACGAGATACGACAGATCGTTGCCCAGGCGGCGATCGATCTCGAAGACGGCACCGGCGGACTGCGCGGCACCGGCTCTCCGCACCGTGACGTCACCCATGGTCCCTTCAGTATCGAAGTGAGCTCTGAGCGCCATCGACTGCGGAACGATCGAGTTTTCGTTCGCCGTCATGATGACCGGCACGATGTAGTGGCCCCCTCGGATGACTGGCGTGCCGAGGGTGATGGAGCCGCCGATCTGCTGCGCCGCGGCCGTTCCGTGGACTACGCCCGGGGTGGCACTCGGCGAATTCGGTTTCTGACCGCCGAGGAAGAGATAGTTGACGATATAGAAGATGTCGGCCGAATCGACCACGCCGTCGCCGTTCGCGTCACCGGACAGCAGGCCGCTCGCACCGTGAGGCGCTGGTCCGCCGAGGAAGAGATAGTTGACGAGGAAGAAGATGTCGGCCGAAGTGATCACGCCGTCGCCGTTCGGGTCGAACACCTGCGTCTGGTAGAGATAGCCCGAGGTCAGCGTGCCGGTGGATGTGTCGGTGTTCGTCACGGTCACGTTCACGGAGCCGTTGGCGTGAACCGGCGTCCTGGCTGTGATCTTGATCGAGCTGGCGACGACGACGCTCGTGGCCGGCGTGCCGCCGAAGGTGACGGTGGCGCCGCTGGCGAAGCTTGTGCCGTTGATCGTCACCAACGTGTCGCCCGTGGCTGTGCCGTGGGTCGGGGAGACGGAGGTGACCGTCACCAGCGGTAAGACAACCGTATTGGCGGACTTGGCGTCACTGCAACTGGTGCTGGTGGTCACGGTGACGTTGAGCGTCAGCGTACCGACCCCGCCGGCGGTGAAGGTGATGCTGTTGGTGCCGGTGCCGGCTGTGATCGAGCCACCGGTGATGCCCCATGTATAGGTCGCACCGGCGCCGGCGTTGACGACGGAGGCGACGTTGCCCGTTGTACCCGTGGTGGCGGACACCGGAGCGGTAATGACGGCGTTGACGATGCTGTCGTCGACCGTGCTGTTGGCACCGGAGTAGTCGAGGCTGCCGCTGAAGGTCCAGGCATCGCCGAGGTAGGTGCCCGCCGCGGTGTGCGTGGTGCCGCTCAGATCCAAACCGGTGAGCGACTCGCCGAGAACGCCCGTGGCCGTGCCCGTGGCGGTATGAGCCGAGCCATCGAAGTGGGCGCAGTAGGCGGTAACGACGATCGTGGCCGTGGCCTTATTGATCCTCAACGCATTCGGCAGCGAGTCCTCGGCGTTGTTGTTGGCGTCTCCGACCGTGTGCGCGGTGACGAGGTAGACGCCGAAGTCCGTCGGCGGCGTGGCGCTCGGTCCGTAGGTGGTGCCCGAGATGCCCTGGTAGGTCAATGTGACGGGCAGGTGTTCGCCGGCTCCGCCGAGCGCCTGGCCGCTGCCTGCATGCGGGGTACCGGTATAGGTGACGGTACCGCCGAAGGCGGCCATCAGCGTGTTGAACTTGTTGATCGTCAGAGCCGTTGCCGAGGAATCGCCGGCGTTGTTGTTGGCGTCGCCGGGGGTGTGCGCGGTCACCGTGTAGGTGCCTGCGAGGCTCGGCGCCGTGGCGGTCGGTCCGTAGGTAGTCGAGCCCGTCCCGTTGTAGGTCAGAGTCACGGTCAGGACTTCACCACCGCCGCCGGTAGCAGAGCCGCTTCCCGCATGCGGGTTGCCGTCGTATGTGAAGGTTCCGCCGGTCGCGATGATCACCGGATTAGCCATGGTGATCGTGAGCGCGGCCGGCGCCGAGTCACCGGCGTTGTTGTTCGCATCGCCGTCGGTGTGGGCGACGACCGAATAGGTACCTACCAATGTTGGCGCTGTCGCCGACGGTCCGTAGGTGGTCGCGCCGGTTCCGGTGTAGGTCAGCGTGACGGTCAGGCTCTCACCGGCACCGCCCGTTGCGGTGCCGCTTCCGGCCTGCGGGGTGCCGTTGTACGTGAACGTGCCGCCCGTGGCGGTCACCACCGGCGTGGCCTTGTTGACGACGACGCTGACAGGCGCCGACGGGGCGCTGATGCAGCCGTTGACGGTAATGACCACCGTGTAGCCGCCTGAAACCGAGGCGATGTAGGCCTGATTCGTCGCGGCGCCGATCGCGTTGGGGCCGGAGCCGGTGTCCAGATACCACTGATAGGTGTCGGCACTGCTCGAGGTCAGCGTGACGTTGCCGGGGTAGGTGAACGTGGTCGGGCCGCCGGGTGTGATCGTCGGCGCGGGCGGGATCGGGTTGATGGTGACCGGCGCGGAGCCGGAGACGATGCAGCCATTTGGCGCGACGACCGTGAGGCTCAGCGTAACCGAGCCTGAAGCGCCGGCAGTGTAGATGATGTTCTGCGTGTTTGTCGCCGAGGTGATGGTGCCGTTGGCGATGCCCCAGGAATAGCTGGTCATACCGGCCGGGCCGGATGCGGTGTCGCCCGTGGAGCTCGAGCAAACAGCAGCGGGAGTCGGAGTGATGGTGGCCACTGTGGTGCTGCAATCGACGTCATTGACGCAGGCAGTGGCGTCGCTGAGCGTTGGCGTGGCGTTGGGATCGGTTGTGGCGAGGAATGCTTTGTATTCGAGGAATCGGAAGTTGTAGAACTGTGGCGAGAGCTGAACGGGCGAGGTGGTGAAGAAGGTTCCTGCCGTTCCATCCGGTCCGACGAAGTTGAACGGCCCGTTGACGTTGTTCGAGCCCGCAAGCTGGAATTGCAGGGAGGTATTCGCAGGCACCGAGGCGTTCCAGGAGAAGGTCGACCAGATCGACGTCAGTCCGCCCGACGGGTTTGAATCCTTGGGGCTGGAGACCAGGTTGCCTGCCGGGTTGTAACCGATCTGCATGTAGGTGGTGAAGTTGAAGTCTCGGGTCGTGTCGGCGGTCCACGTTGCGCCGCTGTCGGCGGAGGTGACTCGCGAACCGTTGGCGTAGGTGCTCGGGCTGGAACGAATCCAGAAATAGCCGCCAACCGACGGGTTGGCCGCGGGACGCAAAATCATCGCGTATTGCGTTCCGGAAGTGAGCGTTGCCGGCGAGCCAAAGATGACCGAAAGGTTCGTGGTTGCGCTACCGTTCGAGAAGCCCGGGATGGTCGCGCTGGCCAGGTCCGCACCCGTGGGCAACCCGCCGCTCGTGGCGCGAACGGAAAGGGTGAGATTGGGGGTGGTGCCGGTGCAACCATTGCAGAAGAGTGGAATATCCACCCTGGCGAGCAACCCGGTAACCGCCGGAATGAAGGTCTGGCCGGTCCAATTCGGAGTGCCAAAGCCCGTCCCGGTCGACGTACCGGCGGTATTGCTCTGATCAACCGCTGGCGCCTTCGACAAGGTGACATCGCCTGGGCTTGTGTTGAGGTCGACGCCGGCGAAAACACCGGTCAGGAAATCCGCCTGCGTGGTATCGGTCAGGCAGGCGCTGGCCGGTGTCGCGGCCAGCGAGAAGTTCTGGGTCGTCGTGCCCGCGTCGGTCACGACGATCGGTGAGGCGGAAGCCGGGGCATAGCCAGGATCATTCGCCGTCATCGACGGATAGGTTCCGGCGGGTATCCCTGTGAAGGAATAGTTACCGGAGCCGTCGCTCGTGGCCGACCTTGCGCCCAACTGAACCGTGGCCCCGCTGATCGGCGCGCCGCCGACGGTGGCCGTGACCGTGCCCGAAACCGTGCCGCCCGCGCCTGCCGGCACGCAACCGGGGAATGGTCCGAATGAGCCGAACTTGGTTAGCCAGCGATGGTTGAAGGTCTGGTCGGCCGGGTTCGCATACTCGTTCGTGTACCAGAAAATGCAGCCGTTGGGGTCGAGCGACATGCCGCTGTAGTCGCCCCAGCGGGTGGTCGATGGTGGATTCGTTACTCCTGTCTGCGAGGCGGTTCCGGTGAAGAACGTCTGCTCGGTCTGGCTGAAGGTGTTTACCGGATCGGCAGCCAACCGGCCCGCATACTTGATGGAGGGGAAAACTGTCGCGCTCGACGTGCTGTATCCCATGGCCATGTTGCCGGCGCGATCGAGGGCCAGGCTGGGCATGAAGCGGTTGATGACGTTCGCACCGTCCGGATCCCACGTCGTCGCCTGCACGAGATTGGGGGCGACGGTGCCACCGGTGACGTTCGCCTGGTACCAGCGCGGCGCCGCGAAGCCGCTCGTGTTCTGCCGGCGAACGGTATGGGGCACCCACAGCGACTCCGTGCCGCCGAAGTTCGTGTACTGGTTCTGCACCATGGCCCGGATCTGAAGGACATCCAGGATCGTCGTGGTGCCGGGTTGCGCGGCGTTCGCCACGTTCGCGCTCGGCCAGAGCGTCGCTGCGAGCGGTGTGTCGGGCCCCGTTAACGTCGAGAGGGAGATGCTATTCCAGTCAACGTGGAACTTGTAGACGGTCACGGCGTTGAGAAAGAGCTCGGTGGAAATGAACAGATTGGGCCGCCCCGGTGGCGGCGTACCCGTCTGCAGGCGTGCGTTGCTCGGGATGACCGTGAAATCGCCGCCGCCGATGTCAAAGGTGACCACTTTCACGGTCGGGCTTCCGGCGTACATCTGGGCCTTGTTGAACGCCCAGACGCGCGCGGTCTTGAACGCGGAGCTGGCGCCGAACGTGAACATGTTCGACGACATGTAGAGACCATCCGGCCAGATCCCGAACTTCGGGTAGTCGTTGAGGGCATCCGAGATCTGGATGGAATAGAAGTTCCAACCTCCGCTGACTGGATCGCCGGTCATCGAGACGGCGAAACACTGGAACGAGGGAGCGAGGACGTTGCCGCTGATGTCGGTCAGGAAAGCGAAGTCCGTGATGATCCAGCGGTCCTCGAACGTGTCATAGAGAACGACCGGATCGCCGAAGTTGTTGGTGTCGCACAGGTTGCCGAAGTGGCCCTGGCTCATCAGGGTGTTGAATGTGAAAGCCGCTTCCTGAAAACCGTCAGACTTCCGGTACACGCCGATCGAGGTGTTGACGGTCTGGATGTAGTTGTTCGGGCCGACGTCACCGTTCGTATCGGGAGGACTCCCGGCGCCCCAGTTGAAGCGATCGAGACCCTCGAAGACGTTGTTCGGCGCCGGCGCCTGGGCGGTCGCCGCCGGCGGCCCGAACCGGAGGCTCTGCTCCAGCGGTGGCGTGGTGCCCTGGATAGTGACAGGGTTGAACGCCGGCTCGGGAAGCTCAGCGCGCTCCTGTTGTATCGGCGGGGTCCGCGGCAGTGCCCGCAGATCGAACCGCTTGCTGTCGGCGCGTTTCAGCACCATTTCCGTCGGCGGCCCGAAGGAAACGGGCGTCGGCTTCGGAACCACTGTCCCAGTGTCAGGATCGGACTGTTTCCTGTCGCGCTCGACCTCCGGACCGGGAATCGCCTGACCCGGTGCGGCCGTGGCCTCCTGCGTCACCGCCGCCGGCTTCTTTTTCGAATGCTTCTTCGGGGTTGCCGATGCAGCGGCGCCGAACGTCGATAGGATCACGAGAGAAATGAGAAGGCTGTTCAGGATGCGTTTCATGCAGTCCGGTCCTTTGATGATCGATGGAAACAGCGGAGTTGGTTGTCTGGGCTTACGCGGTGGAGTCCGCGCGGTGAGCAAGATACACGAATCGGGCGAGGATTTTCACCTCAAGGCCCTCTCGCCGGCCACACTTGGCCGCCAGGGCAACAGAGGCTGACGATGGCGGAGGCGCGTCGGAATCGAACCAACCCTTCGACGCTTCCGCGCCGAAACAACGGTTTTGAAGACCGCGGGAGCCACCAGACCCCATTCGCCTCCTCGGAGGGAGCGCGGACGATAACACCAAGCGGCCGAACCGCATGCCCTTCACTTTCGTCGTAGAGCAGGCATCCTTGCCTGCTCCCGCCGGGCGTCCTCGCCCGGCGGTTTTGCTCATGAAGGACTCGGTATGCTGACCGAAACCACCGCCGGGCGAGGACGCCCGTCGGGAGCAGATTGTGCCGAGCATGTTCGATAGCTAGGAGGTGAAAGTCCTTTGCCCAGGTTGATGGAACCGAAGGGCTAGCAAAGCGCAAGGGCGGCTGCCGCGAGGAGCCGTCTGAAAGAAGCGTGGAGCAAAGGCA
>Ga0210394_10001297_pt1 | contig 41142 bp, 26 predicted proteins | sample IncBWC12MmetaG_FD_160121 | JGI IMG/M metagenome (GOLD analysis project Ga0210394, IMG submission 160121) | Forest soil microbial communities from Barre Woods Harvard Forest LTER site, Petersham, Massachusetts, United States - Inc-BW-C-12-M | ecosystem: Environmental > Terrestrial > Soil >...
CGGAATCTTTCGAGAAGGTGGGCACGCACCTGAAAAATGCCCAGCAAAGTTACGCCGAAGCCGACAAACGCTTCGACAAAGCCTCCAACACCTTGGAAACGATGCGTACCTCCGGCGGGCCAGCACAGCTACCGCTCGATCCTCTACTGGAAAGCGCACAAGGAACGCTCGAGCTACCGCCGGTAGCTTCCAAGAAATCCGCCTGACCCTTCCTACGCCGTGGGTTTCCTGGCCTTCGGTAGCTTTGCTGAGAGTTCTCCTTTTGGTGTGGGGACCGACTCCTGAGGTGGTCCGCTCAACGCAACAATCCCGAAGCCCATGCGGTTGCGACGGTTTCGCAGCGTTTGCTTTTCCCTATCCTGTCATCCGACCGAAGTGCCCGGTGATTGCGCCCCGCGAACACCGGACACGCAGCGGAGGAATCACCGCTTGATTGTGGCGACCTCGCGGCTCGAGGCGCGAGGACACTTTATCTCGCGCTTCACAACTTCCACGTCACGCGCGCTACCGCTGTGGTGCCTCTGGTGGCGCAACCAGCCGAATCGAAATCACAAAGCTGCCATTTTTCTTACCAATCAATTCAAACTTAGCCAGATTTTCCGGGCCGCCCGTGGACAACACTCGAAAGGTTTTCCCACTGCCCTGCAAGTCCGCCACATCCGCCGCAAGATTCCGCGCTTCTAGGCGCAACTTCGCCGTGCTGCCCTTGATGCGCACCGCCACCTCGCGGTGTTCTCCCGGCGCCAGTGGCGCGCTGCTGGCCTCCAACTCCAGATTCACAAACACCACCGTAAATCCCTGCGCCTTTTTTTGCCCGCAAGCAATCTCCACGGTTGCCGGCCCCGGCACCTGCTCCGGCGAAGGCACCACAGCCAAAAACGCCGGTGAGGACGCGATCACCAGGCCCGCCAAACCGCCCATCGTTACGCGGTTCACATCCGCATCCCCGCAAAATCCGTGCCCGCTCACTTCCAGACGGTCGTTCAGCGAAACCACCCGTGGCGAAAGCTCTACCTCCATGGAATTGCCCGGCGACTCTGCCGCACCGACAATCGTGCTGGCTACTTTTCCTGCGCGTCCGGCAATCGATCCGTAGATCGCCGCCAGATTCAATGGCGCAACGAATAGCGCTCTTCCGCTGGCGTCCGTGGTTACCGTATCGCCGTTGGAAAAATCCACTTTAACCTCAGGCGTCAGTCTCCCGCTCAAATCCAATACCGCCAAGGTAGCGCGTTCGCCGCTCACCAACTTTTTCGGCAGCAGCAGAATCCGCGCCCCCGCAGCGGATGGCGCTGCAGGCGCAGTCGAAGGCTTCGACGCCTGCTGGCCAAAACACGCTGAGCCGAACAAACAAAGCAGGGCAGGGGCAAATATGAGTTTTCTATCGAAAATGGTGAGCAATGGCACGCGTGAATTGTAGTGGACTTTGCCCTATCTCAAAAGTCCGGACGTGCCGCGGCGGCAGGCAAGGAAGGAGTCAGAGAATATTCACAGCACGCGCAGCCAAAAACGCAATAATCGTCAAAGAAATCAGCGCTTGCAGCATCATGCCTACCTTTGCCCAGCGCGATAGCACCGCCGTGTCCGTCGGCGAAAACGCGGTGCTAGTGTTGAAGGCCAGAAAAAGATAATCCATGAAATGTGGCCTCCACCCTGAGGTCCGGCCTACTTCGGTCAACATTTGTGGGAAAAGGAACGAACTGTCCCGCCGGTCCTTCGTGGCACCCTCGCGCAATAGCGGGCCACCAGCATCGAGCTTCCAATACCAAAGTGCGAACACCAAGACATTTGTGATCCAGAGCGCAGTCGCCGATCGCAGTAACGTTTTCGGGGGCTCGCGGTGCCCCGGAATTCCTTGAAGCAGGAAAATCAGGGAAGCGATCATGGCAATGGTAATCAATCCGAGGGCGCCGAAAGTCAGAATCCGCGTCACGTCGTAACGCCCGCGGTGATAAGACACGACCATCGGAATCATCAAAACGAAAATGACTGCCATGAGCAGCCAACTTGGTCCCACGGAAAGCGGTTCCGGCAACGCCCAATACACACCTGATGCAGCCAGCATCGCCACAAATGCCGGCCATCGAGGTTCGCGCACAATTTGAGTAGTCATCGGTGTTTAAGTAAGGACGTTCGAACCTTAACGCAGCGACCGCGCTTCATTCAACCCGTGGCTGTCAGCGTCAAGCTTGCGCAGCGCGTCTTTCGCACCCTGGATCGCCGGTTCTTCTTGACCGCGCTTTTTTGCGGATGCATCCTTAGACCCTCCGTTTCCTCTACCTCGGAGGTCTTCATGAACCAAGCCGCGGTTGGTTTTCGTGTGCATTCCGGCTGGGCTGCCCTGGTGGCAGTGTCGCTCGATAGAGGAGCGCCCCTCATTCTGAGCCGCCAGCGTGTTCAGTTGGTGAAAACATTCAGCTACAAATTCCGGCAACCGTATCACACTGCGGAGAAAATGCGCTTCGAGGAAGCGGGTAAGTTCGTCTCCGCAGTTCGTTCCGATGCGGAAAGCATCGCATATCGGTCGCTTTGTGCCGTGCAACTCGAACTTAAAAAGCGGGCCTACCGGTTGGATCGCTGCGGATTGCTGCTGGCCTCGGGAAAAACGCTCCCGGAGCTCAAGATGATCCTGCGATCCCACGCGCTGATTCACACCGCGGACGGCGTGCTCTTCCGCGAAGTTCTTCGTTCCGCCAGCACGCGCTGCGGCTTGCGGATAACCTGCGCCAAAGAGCGAGAGCTACTGGAGCATTGCGCGCAGGCATTTTCGCTAAGCCCTGAAGATCTTCTGCGGCGGGTCACGGAACTCGGCCGGCCCTTTGGTGCGCCTTGGTCGCAGGACGAAAAGTTCGCGACCTTGGCTGCGTGGCTCGCCCTGAATGGTTCGCACATTCATTCGATCTCTAAGAGTTAGCCGGCGCCCGCTACTGTCCCAAAGCTCGCGGCACATTCCAGTGCTGCCACACGCTGACAACCCGAAGAAGGAAACACGCGACCGCGCCCAGGCTGGCGGCCAACTTGGCAGGGAAGCGAATCTTCGTGGCAATAACCATGCACGAAGCGCCTACAAGAGCGGCGGATGCGTAGACTTCGAAGCGTAAGACGCTGGGAACTTGATTTAACAAAACGTCACGGACGGTTCCTCCGCCCACACCGGTGATGGTGCCCAGCAGCACCGCGACCAGGGGACTCATTTTGTATTGCATCGCTTTCTCGGTTCCTGCGATGGCAAAAATTGCCAGACCAGCAGCGTCCAGAACCTGTATAGCCATAACCGGAACGGCGCGCACGTAGTTATGCAGAAAGAAAACCAGCACTGCAGCCGTCAAAGCAATCGTGGGATAACGCCAATCGCGCAGTGCCGCCGGCGGAAGAGCGCCTAGCAGCGTGTCGCGAATGATTCCTCCGCCCAACGCTGTGCAGAAAGCCAATGCCATGATCCCGATTAGGTCGAGATTTCCGTTCACCGCGGCCATGGCGCCCTCCACCGCGAAGACCAGGGTGCCGGCAATGTCGGCTGCAAAAAGCAAACGATCAGGTCCGGTCGGTAGAACTATGCGTTCCGTGGATGGCACTAGTGCCCCTCCTGTGGCCCAAGATTCTATCTGAAGTTGCTAGTTTCTGGTTGGAGCGGAAAGTACGCGGATCAATGATTTTCAGCGGTGATGACGGTGATGGACTTCAACATGCGAACCCAACGCGCGGGTCGCTTTTCGTGCGGCGCGACCAGCCGGAACGGACCTTGCTTGGCGGCCAACGGCGCGCCATCCATCGTGTCCGCCACGATTACTTCGGAATCGACGATTCCCGAATCCAACTCCGCCAACGAAAAAACTACCCGGTAGCCATCGTCCGCTTCCGCAATTACGTACGTCGCCATCGCCGCCCCGCGCAGATGTTCTCCGTGCGCCACCCCGGCCCGCTGCAGCAAATCCTCCAGCAGCACGCCCTCGTACGTTTCCTTCTTCTGGTCGTGCGGATTCAGCACCGACAAGGTCTTCCGCGGCATCTTTTTCAAGTCACCGAGCGTGAGGACGAGGGGCGTGGGGACCGCACCACCAATCCGAAGTTCCGGGGCTGCTGCCGCAGCTTGTGCCAACGCAGCAGGCGCAGTGGCAAAAACCTGCCCGAGTAAGATAACAAGCAGGAGTGTCAGGGAAGCATTCAAATTGCGATGCACGGTTAGACGGATTCTTTCCGGTCTGAAATAGAAAAGGAAAATCAATCTTTTTCCAGCATCACTTCGGTGGATTTAATCACCGCGGAAACCTTGTCGCCCACCTTAAGCTTCATCTCGTCGACGCTGCGCTTGGTAATCACGCTTTCGATAAGATTCTTGCCCACGCGCACGACTACGTGCGCCATCACGCCGCCGAGTTGAATTTCAATTACTTTGCCTTCCAGCTGATTCCGCGCCGATAGTGTCATGCCCGGAAATATACCGCTCCCTTTTCTCCTTGTCTACTGGCCGAATCATCGTTTCGCGGACAGCGGGACGCATTTCTTCTTTCATACGATTTTTGGAGCTTCCGATCCGCATGAATTCATACAGTTTGTATTCGGATTAAGTCGGTTTGACATAACGCTTCGAACTATATTGAATTGTCTAGTCAACTAAATATCCGTGATCGGTCGAGATCACATCGCCGCCTGCGCGCCGGCTGGCCGCATCTCCTGGGGGTTTCAAAATGTATTCGAATTTGCGTTCCAATTTTGCGCTGCACAACGCTAACGGCGTTCGATCCCGCATTTTCCGCCACAAACCGCGCTCGCTTCGCCTGTTCGCTCTCGCATTTCTCGCGCTGCCTTTGCTCGTCCTCAGTTCACCGCGCGTTCATGCCCAGACCTCCGCAAGCATCAAAGGAATCGTCCTCGATCCTTCGGGCGCTCCCGTTCCCGGCGCATCCGTTAAAGCCAAGAATCTTGAGACCAGTGCGAGCCGCACCACTACTACGGACGACCTCGGCCGCTACCTTCTGCTCGCTCTTCCCATCGGTGAATATGAAGTGCGTGGCGGCAAGGCCGGTTTTCGCGACGCTGTTCATACCGGAATCTATCTCGTCGTCGGCCAGGAAGCCAACGTCGACCTGCGTCTGCAAGTCAGTTCCGTCACTTCCGAGATTTCCGTTCGCGGTGACGCTCCCATGGTTAGCACCACTACCAGCGACATCAGCGGCCTGGTCGGCGAACAAGCCGTCAAAGATCTTCCTCTGAACGGCCGCAGCTACGACCTGCTCCTCCCGCTCAACCCCGGCATCGTGAATTTCACTTCGCAAAAAACCGGCGGCACCGGGATTTCCAATTCCACTACCGCAAACAATTTCGCCGTCTCTGGCAATCGTCCACAGCAAAACCTATTCCTGCTCAATGGCGTCGAATTCACCGGCGCTGCCGAGAACAACATGCAGCCCGGCGGCCCCAGCGGCTTGTTGCTTGGGGTGGAAGCAGTGCGCGAATTCAACGTGCAGCGGGATAACTACGGCGCTGAATTCGGCAAACATCCCGGCGGCCAGGTGATCATCGTCACGCAATCCGGCGGCAACCAGTGGCACGGCGCCGTCTACGAATTCGTGCGCAACAACGCTCTCGACGCGCCCAATTATTTCGATCAAGGTTCCGCTCCGCCCTTTCAACGCAACCAGTTCGGAGCCTCGTTCGGCGGCCCCATCCAAAAGGACAAAACTTTTTTCTTTACTAATTACGAAGGCTTCCGCCAGGATCTCCACCAAACCTCGGTGGCCTTCGTCCCCAGCCTGGCGTCCAGAGCTGCCGCGGTCCCCAGCGTCCAGCCTCTGCTAAATCTTTGGTTAACACCGCCCGTAGGCGCGCAGGATTTCAACGGCATCTCCGAAGTTTTCAGCAGTCCGCTGCAGACCATCCGCGAGGATTTCGGAACCGTTCGCGTCGATCACGTCTTTTCCGAAAGGGATTCACTGGCCGGGGTCTACACCGTGGACGACGGCAACGATTTCACCGAAACTCCGGCAAATCCGTACAGCTCGGACATTCTCACTTTGCGTGAGCAGGTTCTCAGCCTCGAAGAAACCCACGTCTTCTCGCCAACGCTGCTCAACACGGCGCGGTTCGGTTATTCCCGCGCCGGGTATTTCTTCACGGGCGAACCCACGCCCGGCACGCCAGCGGCAACTGTTCCCGGCTTTCTTGTCGGTCACCAGGTAGGCGCGGTGGTCGTCGGCGGCAGCGCGGCCTCTAACCCGCAAGCGTCCATTGGCCTCGCAGGCAGTAACAACGGCAGCAACCTGAGCATCGCGCGCAATCTCTTCACCTATGAGGATCACGTGACGCTGACAAAAGGTCGCCACCAATTAAGCTTCGGCGCGTGGTTCCAGCAATTTCAGTCCAACGAAAACATCGCGCTCAGCCAATATGGCCAGGCCACTTTCGCCAGTCTCACTACTTTTCTTGCTGGCACGGTCGGCACGTTCCTCTACGATCCGGCGCCCACTCCGCTGAACTGGCGCTCTCTGTTCGGAGCGTTCTACGTGGAAGACGTCTTCCGACTCAGCCCCAAACTCACCATCTCGCTGGGCTTTCGCGATGAATTCTCCACCGGTTGGAACGAAGCTCACGGCCGCGCCGCGAATTACACCTTTACGAACGGCGTAATTTCCTCGCAGCCGCGTATCGGCAGTTCGTTCTTCACCAGCAACAACGCCACATTCCTGCCGCAACCGCGCATCGCCGTCGCCTGGAGCCCCTTCAACAGCAAGACCGTTTTGCGCGCAGGGTTCGGCATGTACAACGACTTGCAGGACGCGCTTGGCTACCGCGCGGATCAGAACGCGCCATTCAATCCGGTCTACAGCATTCCTTCCGTAGCGGTCAGCAAATTCCCCATCGATCCCACGGCTCCGATTCCTGCAACGGCGAAGCTCGTTCCCGGCGGCGTTCAGCCGGACATGAAAACGCCCACATTGGTCTCCTGGTCGCTGCGCATCGATCGCGAACTTTCTCCCAACACAGCGTTGACCGTTGGCTACATCGGTTCGCACGGCTATCACGAACTGATCGGCGTCGATGCCAACGAGCCGTTTCCCACTATCTGCCCCGCGGCTCCATGCCCGGCCGTTTATCCAACGTACGACGCAAGTAAGCCGATCACTGCAACGAATGGGCCCACTCTCGGCTTTCCGATCAATTTGAAGGGCGGACTTCCAAACTCTCCGCTCGCGGGCGCGGCGGTTCCCGCCGGCTCTTACTACATTCCAGCAGGTGCACCCAGAGCGAATCCGACGATCGCAAATACCTGGACATGGTTCTCCGAGGGCGTCAGCACCTACAACGCGCTGCAAGTGGACTTGCGCCGGCGCTTTAGCCACGGACTCATGGTTCGCGGCGTCTATACCTTTTCGAAAACTCTCGACGATGGCGATTCGCTGAACCAAACAACGGCAAACAATGCTCCGGGACTGGTTTCGAACCCGTACAACTTGGCCACGGATAAAGGTCTGGCCTCTTTCGATGCGCGCCATGTCGGCGTCGTCAATGTGCTCTACACCCTTCCGTTCGGCCGCGGCCAAGCCTACGCAAATAGTTTCGAGGGTTGGACCAGCCATCTCGTCAGCGGCTGGTCCGTCTCCAGCATCATCACTGCGCAAACGGGATTCCCGCTCACCCCGCAGCTCAGCTACAACCCATCCAACAACGGGGACACGCGAAATCCTGTACGGCCCTTCCTCAATCCGAATTTCAGCGGGCCCGTCATCCTTGGAACGCCGACGCAATGGTTCAATCCCGCCGCCTTTATCGCGCCACCTTCAGTCAGCGGTTTCTACGGCAATGTCGGCAGGGACACCTACATAGGTCCGGGTCTGGCCACCTGGGATTTCTCGGTCCTGAAAGACACCAAAATTAGCGAACGCTTCAATCTTCAATTCCGCGCGGAACTTTTCAATCTGCTCAATCGCGCAAATTTCAACACGCCGAACCTGATCGTGTTCACGCCGCCCACGGCCACCAACCCGAGCGGCCTCTCCGGCACCGCGGGCGCGGTCACCAGCACCTCGACCACATCGCGACAAGTGCAATTCGCCCTGAAGCTCCTCTGGTAAAGGCGCTGAGCACCTTCAAGAACGAGTTGTCATCCTGAGTGCCGCGCGCTATGCGGCACGAAGGATCTCAACTGAAAATATTTGCACGATTCTTAAGTTGAGATTCTTCGCGCATCCTGATCGGTTGCGCTCAGAACGGCAGCCCGAGGGCGTTAAGAAGTCCGTCGTAGTACCCACTTAGTACCCGCGTACCATTGACTGTCTGCCATTTGCTTTGTTTACTCAGTGTTCGTCTTTCTTTTGTCGACTTACTTTCTATCTCGCGGAGGAAGCTGCCATCCCTAAGGATGACAGCCATCCTTTGTGCATTCGGTCCTGCCGAACCCAGCGGCACCCGATTTGCCTGAAGACTGCAGTCCCTTTCTCTGCTGGGATCAAAGATAGCGTGCGGTGTCACTCGATGGATTGGCAAGGGAGACCCGGCCAATGACGACCCCCAATCGGCGCCGAGGCACAAGGCTGCCCGTCGAAGGCCTTGCGTACGTAAACTTCGAACCAGACAACGGTGGCGTGGTTCTCAACATTTCCGAGGGTGGACTTTGCTTTCGATCCACCAATCCCGTGCAACAAACCTCCACGATCCGCTTTTGGTTTTCCGGCCGCGGCAGCCGCGTTGCCGCCGACGGTCGGGTGGTCTGGATGGAAGACTTCCACAAAAAATCCGGTTTCCGATTTATTGAAGCGGAAAGCGAACTCGCCTGGACCGATAGCAGCAAGAAAATGGGCGGTTTGCGATTCACCAATCTTCCTGCCGCTGCCCGCGAAGAGATTCGCGATTGGATCAGCCAGCACTCGGCACCCGCCGCGGCGAAAAAACTGCCACCTCCGTTTCCCAGTTCGCTTTCCTGGAGCGCCAGCCGGCAAGGCACGACTGCTAGTCATCGTAGCCTCACGAATATTGGTGCACCCTCCATCGCGATACAGGCACCGAAAGTGCTAAACGGATTCTCCGGAGGTCTGGTCACCGGCGTTTTTCTATGCGTGCTCGTTGGCGCCGCGTTTTTGCTGCAGCTCCACAGTCGCGAATTCGGCGATACCCTGGTCCACTTCGGCCAACGTCTGGGTGGAAAGTCTTTGCCTCCGCCGCCAGCACCACCCTTGCAACCGACGCCGCCCAAAGTACAAGCGGAAGGGCCGGAACCGCGCTCCGCGCATTCCGAAACGCCGCCTACGTTATCGTCTTCGACTCCCGTCTCCAACCCGGAGCCGCGCCTCTCACCATCACTCACGCCGCTGGCTACAGCGAAACCCAACGCGCTGAAACTCGACGCCGCAACTCCTGCGGTTGCAACCACGCGATTTAACAACGCCCCGGCGGTCGCGCCGAAGAGTTCGCTCATTCCGTTTTCCCCACCCGCGCCGGTAATCGCCATAACACCATTTTCCCCAGCCAACCCGGATCTCCGCCTGGCGGCAAATCCACGCACCGAATCGTCCAGCCAGCCGGAAGTCCTCGTCGAACGCTCCAAAGAGAACAGCGCGCCTTCGCCGGAGCAGCGATTCCTGGAAGTCGGGAAATTTAACGACAAGCTGCAAGCCGACCGAACCACCGATAAGTTGTCTCAACTGGGATTTAAAGCCACGCTGGTTCACAAGAGCCTTTTCTGGAGAAAGTCCTACCAGATTCTTGTCGGGCCGTACGCCAGCGATCCCGAAGCGGAAGCCGCGCACAAGAATTTGCTCTCCAGCGGTTTCAACCCCCGCTCGTTTGCGCGGGGAACTCGGGCATTCACGCTAATCTCCACGCTTAAGCTCGAGGGGAAACACTTGCCGGTGGGAGATTACGTGATCAGTTGGGAATCGTACGCTCCCAATGCCATCGTGCGATTCGATAGCTTCGACGCTACCGTCACCGTCCAGGCAAAATGGGTGCAACGCGACATCAAGTACGAGAACGACGCCGTCGTCTACACCAAAACCCCCGACGGCTCGCGCACCCTCACCGAAGTTCGCTTCTCCGGCATGCGCCAAGCCCTCGTCTTCGCTCAAGCGAAATAACTCACCAAGGCTCACCTTCACGGCGCAACAAGCACGCTGCCAACCGCGTATCAGATATAGTGTTTTCCCAGCCGAGGTGTAGCGCATCGACTCGATAGCCATCGCAGCAGGCCAACCGGTGAGCCCTCGAGGGAACGCCCCGCTGGCCAGCCCTACTCACACCGTGGTCCTTCTCCTGATCCTGTCTGGAGTCGCAGTTCTCACGTACTTTTCCATGGACCGTATGCGCATGGCCGAGCATCCTCACCGCGTACGGCTTTATGTGGCCACGATCGTCTGGGAATGGCTGCTGATGGCGTACGTTTTGCTAGGAGTGCGCCGCCACCACACATCCATTCAGGAAGTAACCGGCGCAAGATGGAGAACCGCGAAAGAATTCTCCCGGGACCTCGGAACCGCTCTGGCTTTCTGGATCGGAGCTCTATTCATTCTGGCGTTGGTAGGCCACCTGCTGCACTTCCAGGCAAACGTGCGTTACCTTGCTCCGGAGGCGCAGCGGAAATTGCGTTATGGATTGCTGTTTCCGTGACCGCCGGAATCTGCGAAGAGGGTATCTTCCGTGGCTATCTCCAGAAGCAATTCACCGCTTGGTCCGGCAACGAAACTGCCGGCCTGCTCCTCTCCGCCGCTGCTTTCGGCGCGGGCCACGCCTATCAGGGAGCAAAAGCCACCGTATTACTCGGCGCGTTTGGACTGATGTTCGGGCTCCTGGCCCAGCAACGAAAAAGCCTTCGGCCCGGGATGATAACGCACGCGTTACATGACACAGCCGCTGGCCTTGTAGTGAGGCTCCTGCCAAAGTGAAATTTCGGCACCTTTGTAAGATCTAGAAACAACCAGCCGCTAACCGGCCCACAACCTTGCTCCTCCACCTCTCACTTCGGGTATTCTTTTCGCAGCCCGTTCGCCCCTGAGCACCGTCTTCTTCCTCCGCTCGGTGTGGCTAATTGGCGAGTAATCACTTGGGCGCAACGCCTTTCCCGGCAGGTGGGCCTCTGCTAGCGTGGAGAGTACGGAGTAGCTCGGAGTTTCTGCGCAAGGGGTGTCCACCGTGCTCGCGGGTCGTGTGGAAGGAGAGCTCGTGCAAATCGCCAGCAGTGGCCTGACGGACGTTGGTCGTGTGCGCACCAACAACGAAGATTCCTTCCGCGTCGTCGAACCGCTCTCGCTTTTTATCCTTTCGGATGGTATGGGGGGTGAAGCTCACGGCGAAATCGCCAGCGCCATGGCTGTGGAAACCATCTCTGAGTACCTGGCCGAGCCCAAGGAAGACTCCGGCGCGACCCTTCACGGCGATGTGAACGACAATTTTTCTCTGAAAACCAGGCGTTTGAAGAACGCTGTGCACCAGGCCAACCTGAAAATTTATCAATCCGCGCAGAAAAATCCGGAGCAACGCGGCATGGGTGCCACCGTTACGGTCGTCTGGGCGGATGACGCCAAGCTTAGCGTCGCGCACGTAGGCGATAGCCGCGCCTACCTTCTTCGCAGCGGGAATTTGCAGCAATTGACCAACGATCACTCGCTGGTCGCCGAACAGGTTCGCCGCGGCCTGATCACCCCGCAGCAGGCCGAAGAAAGTGAAATGCAGAGCGTGCTCTTGAGGGCTCTGGGCGCGCATCCCGATGTCGAGGTGGACGTGGAAGAAGTCGCGGTCGTCCCCAACGACGTGTTGCTCCTGTGCTCCGATGGTCTGACGCGCATGGTCACTGAACCCGAAATTGCCGGCACTTTACAGGCGGAAGTGGATCCGGCTTCCGCGGCGCAAAAGCTCATTGAACTGGCCAACGGAAACGGTGGTCTGGACAACGTAACGGTTATCGTCGCGCGCTTTCAGGAAGAAACGCCCAAGGGATGGTTTTCCTGGTTGCGTCGCGGCCCCGGCAAGTAGCGGGTAGCAACAGCGAAGTAGGCAGAAGACTCCCCCCTTAGGAGGAGGAAAGCATGGCTAAGCTTAGCCTGATGTTCGAAGACAAACTGGTGAAGCAGGTGCCCGTCGGTGCCCGTCCCGTAACCATTGGCCGCTCACCCGACAACGATTTGCCGGTGGACAATCTAGCCATATCCAATTACCACGCGCGCGTCTATTTTGAAGCCGGCCGCCTGGTTGTCGAAGATCTCGACAGCCTCAACGGCACCTTCGTCAACGATCTGCGCGTCGAACGCGCCACGCTTCACGACGGCGATTCCATCTGGATCGGCAAGCACCACATCAAGGTTGACGCTTCCGGCGACACTGCCATCGCCTTCGACTCCGGCCGCAAAGCCGCCGCACCCAAGATCAACGAAACCATGGTCCTGGATACCAAGATTCGCCGCGACATGCTTCAGCAAGCCGCGGCAATGGGCGAGCGTTCGCAATTTTCGCCCGGCCGCGTACGCATGCCCACGCTGGTGGTCCTCAGCGGAAAAGTGGACCAGAAAGAATATCTGCTCACCAACAAACTTACCGTCATCGGCAAATCTCCCATGGCTACCATCCGCCTTCGTGGCTGGTTCAAGCCAAAAATGGCTGCGCAAATTAATCAGCGCGACGATGGCTATTACCTCGGCACTGGCGACAAGCAGCCTTCCGTAAATGGCGCGCCAATCACCGGGCCAGTTCGCCTCAACGACGGCGATCTCATCGAAGTCTGCGGTGTGCGCATGAACTTCATCATCCGCGAATAGCGCATCCCTGCCGATGCCTATTCCCCGCCCAGAAATCTCCAGACCATGTGCGAATACCGTGGGTCGGACCTTTAGGTCCAACATAGCTAGTTCATTTGATCTACGGCTTTAGCCACTGAGGAACTGCCTTGGTCGATGCCACGCCCACCTCTCAAGACCGCTCCAGCTTCCGCTTGCGCAACCTCTTCTCCCTCTGGTGGCAGCATCGTGCTTCCTTCCTCATCAGCGTGGTACTCACCCTCGCGGCACTGGCCATTTATTTCTTTACGTTCGTAGGCGATCGCAACACTCCGCTTTTCGATTTTCTAAAGCGCTTCGAATACAACACCCTCGACACTCGTTTTCGCTACCGTCCTACTCGCCTCACGCCACCCGATCCGCGTATCGTCGTGGTCTCCATCGACCAGCGCTCCCAGGAAGTCCTCGGCAAATGGCCGTTCTCTCGAAAATATTTCGGCCAGATGCTGGACGCGCTTCGCGAAGATGGTGCAAAAGTCGTTTCCTTCGACGTCACCTTCGACAAGCCCGACCAGACCGCCGCGCCTGTCCGCGCCCTTTGGGATAAACTCGAACGCGACACCAAATCCGGTCATCCTCCCGATCCCAAACTCCAGGAACAAGTCCGCGAAATCGCCCGCGAATTCGACGCCGATTCCCAATTCGCCGGGGCCCTCCGCCGTTTCGGCCCGGTCGTTCTCGGCAATTTCTATATTCCGTCTTCGGAAGTGCAGGGGATTGACAGCGACGTTCTCGACAAATATGCGGGCATGGTGCAGTGGTACGCCCTTAATCGCGCTGCCCTGAATCCCGTCTCCGGCAAAGCCGATTTCGCCGCGTTGCTCAACAGCTACGAGGCCGAAGGCACGCTCTACTCCGCAACCATCGCCAACATTCCGGAACTCGCTCCCCCGGACAACGATGAAAAAACCGCCGTGGGATTCTTCAACATTTCCTCTGACGCCGACGGTGTCCTCCGCCGCGGCCTTCTGGTTCTCCCGTTCGGCCGCACTAACAGTCCCGACGATTTCGATCTCTACGGTTCACTCGAAGTGCAAACCCTTCGCCTGTATCTCGGCCTGAAGACCGAACAAGTCACCATCAACTACGGTCCCGCTGGAATCGCCAGCCTACAATTCGCGGATAAGCTTTCGGTGAAGCCCGATTGGCTTGGCCGCGTCATCATCAACTACCATGGCCCCGCCGGCACTTATCCGTACCATTCCATTGCCGACGTCGTGCAGCATCGCTTTCCCTCCGGCACGTTCAAAGACAAGATCGTTCTCGTCGGTGCTTCCGCCACCGGCATCGGCGATCTGCGCACACCTCCCTATGGCGGCATCAGCTATCCCGGCCTCGAAGTCCACGCTAACGTCATCGACAACATGCTCAACGGGAATTTCCTGATCCGCGGCGTTCATCAGGAAATGTGGGATCTTTTCTTTATTTTTCTTTTCGGCATTCCGCTAGGAACCGGGTTGGCCCTGGTCTCCCCGCGCTGGATGTGGTTCGGTCTTGCGCTGATCATCCCGTTCGGCGCGCTCGTTTACTTCGCATTCCTGCATGGTTGGTGGCTTAATTTCACTTTGCCCGCTGGTGTGCTTACCGCCAACGTTATGCTCGTCTCTCTGTATCGCGCCCTGGTCGAAGAAAAAGAAAAACGCAAGGTGCGCACCGCCTTCGGCCAATATCTCAGCCCCGAAGTGATCCGCCGCCTCCTGCTCAATCCCAAACTCGTCGATCCCCGTAAAACCGAAATCACTGTTCTGTTCAGCGACATTCGCGGCTTCACCACCATTTCCGAAAAACTGGACGCCCAGGAACTCGCCCTCTTTTTGAATTCCTACCTCTCGGACATGACCAAAATTGTTTTCGACACCCACGGCACTCTGGACAAATACATCGGCGACGCGGTTATGGCCTTCTGGGGTGCGCCCTACGAAGACCGCCACCACGTTCTCGACGCCTGCAACGCCGCGCTCACCATGATGGCCCGCGTCCGCGAGCTCCAGAAAAAATGGGAAGCCGAAGGCAGGCCTCGGCTGGACATAGGCATCGGCCTAAACTCCGGCGTCGCTAGCGTCGGCAACATGGGCTCGGCGCTTCGCTATGGCTACACCGCACTGGGCGACACCGTAAATCTCGCGTCCCGCCTCGAAGGCCTCAACAAGGAATACGGTACGCACATCATCGTGAACGAATCCACTTACGCAGCCGCGCAAAATGCCGGCTTCCTGTTCCGCGAACTCGATCTCATTCGCGTAAAGGGAAAACTCCAGCCGGTCACCATCCACGAGCTCTACGGCCGCATCTCCGATCTTCAGAAGGACACCACGCTCGCCGACGTCGAGGAACGTTTCCGCATGTTCGCCGAAGCCCGCGAACTTTACCGCCAGCGCAAATGGTCGAACGCGCAGCAAACCTTCGAAGCCATCCTCAAGCGCTGGCCAGCCGATAGCCCTTCACGTATGTACTGGAAACGTTGTCAGGAATACCTTTTCGACGAACCGCCCAGTACCTGGGACGGCGTATTCACGATGGAACACAAATAGCCTCCAGTGAGTCTGCAAGCTTTCAGATCTGGGTGCCGCAGCCTCCGTTTTTGAGGGTACGGGTTCCCTCTGTCTTTTGTAGGGACCGCCTTCTGCTCGCTGCCACAGGAGGGAGGCGGTCCGGCACGCTGCCCACATCAAGAAAGCGATCCTCAAGCACCGCCGTGTCGCCTTAGCACGACCAGCATTCACTCAACGCCGTAAGCTAATCGCAGTCATCCCGACCGGAGCAGGGGCGTCCTCGCCGCTGCGTAGCGGAGGGATCGCGGCAACCAATCATCCGCTCCATCGCACGCAACCCGCGCCGCCGAACTGTCTCATCCCATCCATTAAAAAAACTAATCCACCTCTGCACAAATCACGCACCAAATACCAATTTGGTCTGAGGCAATTGCTCTATCAATCTGCGTAACCAAAACCCCATCCCCGACAGTCTAACTACAGGAACCACAATGAATCGCCGAGATCTCGCTCCTCGCCGCGTGTCGCGAGTTTCCTCGCGTTTTCCGGCTTAGGGTTTACACTCACTACTTATGTGGATTGTCCGATTAGCGCTTTCCAGGCCCTACACGTTTATAGTGATGGCCCTCGTCATCATCCTTCTGACTCCGGTCGTGCTCCTGCGCACGCCCGTGGACATTTTTCCGGAAATCAATATTCCCGTCATCAGCCTGGTCTGGACTTACACTGGCCTTCAGCCTCAGGAGATGGAGCGCCGTATCACCTCCAGCGTCGAGCGCGGCCTCATGGTGCTCGTCAACGACATCGAGCACGTCGAATCGCAATCCTTGAACGGCCAGGCCATCATCAAGATCTACTTCCAGCCCGGCGCAAACGTTCAGACCGCGCTGGCACAAACCACCGCAATTTCGCAGACCTTCATCCGATTCCTCCCGCCCGGCACCACTCCGCCGCTGGTCATCATTTATTCCGCGTCGACAGTGCCCGTCATCCAGATCGGTCTTACCAGCGATGCCCTCAGCGAACAGGAAATCTTTGATTACGGTAACAATTTCATTCGCACCCAAATCTCTACCGTGCCCGGCGCGTCCATGCCTTTTCCGTATGGCGGCAAATCGCGTCTTGTTTCCGTCGACATCGACTCCACGGCTCTGCAAGCCAAGGGTCTTTCTCCGGTCGACATCGTCAACGCCGTCAATGCCCAGAACCTGATTCTCCCCACCGGCACAGCCAAACTCGGCAGCATCGAATACAACGTCGAAATGAATGGCAGTCCCACTACGATCGCCGAGCTGAACGACCTCCCGGTCAAAACCGTGAATGGATCCACAATCTACATGCGCGACGTTGCTCACGTTCGCGACGGCTATTCGCCGCAGACCAACGTGGTCCTCACCAATGGCCAGCGCGGTGTGCTGATGAGCGTGTACAAGACCGGAACAGCCTCCACTCTTTCCATCGTCGACCGCGTCAAGCAAGTCTTGAAGGACTACCAGCCCTCGCTGCCCGAAAGCCTCAAGCTCACCATATTTTTTGACCAATCTCTCTTTGTGCGCGCCGCGATTGATGGCGTGATGCGCGAAGCTGTGATTGCCGCGTGTCTCACCGCCATCATGATTCTTCTCTTCCTGGGCAACTGGAAGAGCACACTCATCATTGCCATCTCCATTCCGCTCTCCATTCTCGTTAGCGTTCTCCTTCTCAGCGCCCTCGGCGAAACCATCAACATCATGACCCTCGGCGGTTTGGCGCTCGCGGTCGGCATTCTTGTCGACGATGCCACCGTCGAAATCGAGAACATCAATCGCAATCTCGCCATGGGCAAGGACACCGTGCAGGCCATTCTCGATGGCGCTCAACAGATCGCCGTGCCAGCCTTTGTCTCGACTCTGTGCATCTGCATCGTGTTTATCCCCATGTTCTTCCTCTCCGGTGTGGCGAAATTTCTTTTCGTTCCTCTTGCGGAAGCCGTCATTTTTGCGATGCTTGCCTCTTATATGTGGTCGCGAACCATCGTGCCTACCATGGCCATGTATCTTCTCAGTGCCGAGGATGAATATGATCCCGAACGTCATCGCGGGGAAAAAATCGGTTTCTTCCGCCGTTACCAGCAATATTTCGAACACGCCTTCGAACGTTTCCGCAGCGGCTACCGCAACGCTCTCACTTCCGTTCTCGAACACACCTGGCTGTTCGCTTCCTGCTTCCTGATTTTCTGCGTACTCTCCGTGGGCATCAGCGTGTTCCTTGGCCGCGACTTTTTCCCCAATGTGGATGCCGGCCAGATTCGCATGCATTTCCGCGCGCGAACCGGTCTGCGTATCGAAGAAACTTCGCGCCTCGCGGACCAGGTGAACCAGACCATCCGCCAGGTCATTCCGGATAAGGACGTAGTGACGATTCTCGACAATGTCGGCGTGCCCTATTCCGGCATAAACCTCACCTACAGCAACTCCGGCACCATCGGCACTTCCGACGCCGAAGTTCTCGTGCAGCTCAAACCCGAACGCGGCAAGCCCACCTCCATGTACATAAATGAATTGCGCGAACGGCTGCCGCGCGAGTATCCCGGCGTGCAGTTTTTCTTTCAGCCCGCGGATATCGTTACTCAGATTCTCAATTTCGGCAGCCCTGCCCCGATTGACATTCAAATCGCCGGTCAGAATCAGCCAGCCAATTACCTGCTTGCCGTCAAACTCGCCAATGAAATTCGCCACGTTCCCGGTGCCGTGGACGTCCACGTACAACAAGCTTTCGACGCGCCCACGATCTTCATGAACATCGATCGCACCCGCGCGCAATACGTTGGGTTGCAGTCGCGCGACGTCGCACAAAACGTTCTCATATCGCTATCCTCCAGCTTCCAAACCGCGCCAAATTTCTGGCTCGATCCCAAGAACGGTGTCAGCTATAGCGTCGCGGTGCAAACTCCGCAGTACCGCGTGGACACTCTTCAAGCTCTGCAGAACACCCCGGTCACCGGTACGTCGCCCGGTATCGCGCCGCAAATTCTCGGCAACCTTGTCACCACTTCGCCCGTTGCCCGTCCAGCTTCCATTTCGCACTACAACGTACAACCCATGATCAACGTTTATGCCGCGGTGAACGGCCGCGATTTGGGTGGGGTGGCCAGGGACGTTACAAAACTAATCGGTGACGCCGAAAAGCAACTGCCCCGCGGAAGCCATATCGTCATGCGCGGACAGGTCCAGACCATGAACACTTCTTTCGTGGGCCTTGGAGTCGGGCTGATCGGCGCCATCATTCTTGCCTACTTGCTGATCGTCGTGAATTTTCAGTCCTGGCTGGATCCCTTCATCATCATCACCGCTCTTCCCGGCGCGCTCGCAGGTATCTGCTGGATGCTGCTGCTCACGCACACCACGTTGAACGTCCCGTCGCTCACCGGAGCGATCATGTGCATGGGCGTCGCCACCGCCAACAGTATTTTGATGGTCTCGTTTGCGCGTGAGCAGATGAACGAGGGGAAGAATGCGCGCGAATCGGCGTTGGAAGCCGGCTTCGTCCGCATCCGCCCTGTTATCATGACCGCTCTGGCCATGATGATCGGCATGGTGCCCATGGCCATTGGCCTCGGGGAAGGCGGTGAACAGAATGCTCCGCTGGGCCGTGCAGTAATTGGCGGCTTGCTGTTCGCCACCATCGCCACACTATTTTTCGTGCCTTGCGTATTCTCGATTATTCACGGCAGGCTCGAGAGCAGGCGTCACCGCTCCGCCACTCCGGCCGAGCAGGGCGTATGATGATAATTACGCTGGATAAGTGAGTTGAACATTATGAATGAGATTTCTAGCAACCTTAACGAACGCTCTGAAGCCCCGCGAAAGCGCAGCTCAATCTTTGTCTTCTTTCTCGGCGCAATCGTCGTGCTCGTTGTTGTCGGCGTGTTCTTGATGTTCCAGCGCCGCTCGCAATATGAAGCTCTGGCGAAAAACACGGAAACTCTTTCCGTCCCAACTGTGGCCGTGATTCACCCCATCACCGAACCCGGCGATGAAAATCTGGTTTTGCCTGGTACGCTTCAGGCTTTCGTGGAATCGCCCATCTACGCGCGCACCAACGGCTACGTCAAAAAGTGGTATCGCGATATCGGCAGTCGCGTCAGCAAAGGCGAACTCCTGGCCGAAATTGACACCCCGGAAGTGGATCAGCAACTGGGACAGGCGCGCGCGGATCTCGCCACTTCGCAGGCCAACGCGCATCTTTCCGACATCACCGCGACCCGCTACACCGAACTCCTGAAAACCGATGGCGTCTCCAAGCAGGAGGTGGATAACGCAACCGGAGATCTCGCCGCCAAGCGCGCCACCGTCCAATCGAACGAAGCCAATGTTCGCCGCCTGCAGGATCTCGAATCCTTCAAACGTGTCGAAGCGCCCTTCAGCGGCGTCATCACCAAGCGCAACGTTGACATCGGCAACCTCATCAATGCCGGCAACGGCGGCGCTTCCCAGTTGCTTTTCACTCTGGCGCAAACCGATCCCATCCGCGTGTTCGTCAACGTTCCGGAGGTCTACGCCCCCTCCATTCGCACGGGTCTCGGCGCGTATCTCGAACTGAGCCAGTATCCCGGTGAAAAATTTTATGGCAAGGTCGCCCGTACCGCGGAATCCATTGATCTCTCCACGCGTACCCTGCTCACCGAAGTGGATGTCCCCAACAAAGACGGACGCCTTCTTCCCGGCGGCTACACGCAAGTCCATCTGCTGGTGAACGCAACCGGGCAGCGCCTACGCGTGCCGGTGAATGCTTTGCTGTTTCGCTCCGAGGGTCTTCGCGCGGTTGTCGTCGGCGCCGATCATAAAGCTCGTTTGCAAAGTATTACCATCGGTCGCGATTACGGCACCACTCTTGAGATCCTCGATGGTTTGCATCCCGATCAGTGGATCGTTCTCAATCCACCCGACTCTCTCGATGACGGCCAGCAGGTCAACGTAAAGCAGGTTGCCAATCCGATTCCTCCAAACGCTCCATCGGTGCAGGCGCAGCCAAATTCCATCGCTCCAGCGTCGCCGAAGCAACAGAAGCCCGCGACCTCTCCGGAGAAAAGGCCCTGATGCGTTTTCTTTCGTCTGGTTTTGGGTCCACGGTGGCGCGGACACTTTTGTCTTCGCGCTTGGGTTTTCTGCTTCCAGCAATTCTGTTTCTTTCCGGCTGCACTGTCGGCCCGAATTACAAGCGCCCCACCGCGCCCGTCCCTGCAACCTGGGACATCGCCGAACCTTTTCGCGAAGCCACTCCAAAAGACTCCGTCCCAAAAACTTCCTGGTGGACCGCTTTTCACGATGACGAGTTGAACGGGCTTGAAACTGATCTCCTTGCCGCCAACGAAACCCTGAAACTCGCACTCGCGCACTACGAGCAAGCCCGCGCATCCGCCGCTGTCCAGAACGCCGCATTATTCCCCACTCTTGGTGTCGCGCCCACCGCCGAACGCCTACGCTACTCGGAGACGCGTTCCACCGGTTCGACCTTTCCTATTCCCGCGCCGCTCACGCAGAACAGCTACACGCTTCCATTCACCGTAAGCTACGAAGTCGATCTCGTCGGCAAGCGTCGCCGCACCATTGAAGCGGCGCAGGCCTCTTTCCAGGCAAACGCAGCGGATCTCGAAAATATGCGGCTCATCCTCACCGCGGAGCTTGCCGCCGATTATTACAGCCTCCGCCAACTCGACACGCAGATCAGCCTGCTCAACCGCAGCGTGGACTCCATTCAAAAAGGTCTCGACCTTGTCAATTCACGCCACCAGGGCGGAATCGCCTCGGGCCTCGACGTCGCTCAGGAAGAAACGCTCCTCGATACCACGCGCACGCAAGCCATCCTTCTCAGGCAGCAGCGCAAACAATATGAAGACGCCATCGCTGTGCTGGTCGGTAAGAACGCTCCGGGCTTCCATCTTGCCGCGCACGAGCTGGGCGTTGAACCACCCAACTTCGATACCACTTTGCCGTCCGATCTTCTGGAACGCCGCCCCGACATCGCCGAAGCCGAACGCGAAATGGCCGTCGCCAACGCGCAAATCGGAATCGCCAAAGCCGCGTATTATCCTTCTCTCGTTTTGTATGGACAGGGTGGCTGGAACTCCGCCGATATCACCCAACTATTCAACGCGGGAAGCGGCGTTTGGGCCATCGGCGCCAGCCTTGCGCAGAATATTTTTACCGGTGGAGCACGCCGCGCGCAGTCGCAATACGCTCAGGCAGGTTACGACGCCAACGTCGCCAGCTATCGCGGCACCGTTCTCAACGCTTTTCGTGAAGTGCAGGACAACATCACGGGCCTCGAAGTGCTGGCCACTGCTCGCCAGGCGCAAGCTGATGCCGTTGCGGCCTCGCATCGCCAACTGGATATCGCCACTTCTCGCTACACCGGCGGCCTGGTCACATACCTCGACGTAGTCAGCGCTCAACAAATTGTCCTGACCAACGAACAACAAGCCGCCATCATCCAGGGCCAGCGCCTGGTCACTTCCGTCCTGCTAGTCAAAGCCCTCGGCGGCGGCTGGGACGCCGCGAGCCTCTCCGCCGTCCAAGTCAAACCGCACCTGAAAGACATAGTCGCCCCGTAGCGCATTCTTTGTACTCATCTCCGTTAGCTCTGCGGAAACTCTGCTAACTCCGCGGTGATCTTTTCTCTTTTCTCGCCCGCCGACGTCAACCAAAAAACACCCATGCAATGCTAGACTCTTCCTTCGCATTCAAGGACCACCATTGGTCGAACACTCCCTAATCTTCCGCGACATCGCCATGGTTTTCACCGCCGCTTTCCTCTGTGGCCTGGTCGCCTGGCGTCTGAAACAGCCGATCCTGTTGGGCTACGTCGTCGCTGGGCTATTGCTCAGCCCACTCACACCCGGCCCTCGCGTCCACGATGTCCACAATTTTGAAACCATGGCGGAAATCGGCGTCATCCTCCTCATGTTCTCCATCGGTATCGAGTTCTCCATCCCCGATCTTCTCCGTGTCAAATGGGTCGCTCTCGCTGGCGCGCCCCTGGGAATTCTCATCTTCATCGGTCTTGGCGCTGGAGTGGGTGCGCTGCTCGGTTGGCCCATCACACAGGGCATAGCCATCGGCTGCATAATCTCCGTCGCCAGCACCATGGTCCTGATGCGTCTGCTCATGGACCGCAATGAGCTTTCCTCCGAACCCGGCCGCCTCATGATCACCCTCTCTCTCGTCGAGGATCTCGCAGTGGTTATTCTCACCGTTGTTCTGCCCGGTCTCTCTCCGGGAGGCGGTGACTTTCAGCACATTGCTTTCAAAATTTGCCGCGCGCTTCTTCTGTTGATTCCGATCGCGTTGATTGCCTGGAAACTTTTTCCCGTTTTCATCGCCCGCATCGAAAAAACCTGCAATGACGAAATCGCTCTCCTTTTCGGCCTCACGCTCTGCATGGTGATCGCGGCTCTGACCGAGGCCATCGGTCTTTCTCTGGCGCTCGGCGCATTTCTTGCCGGCCTTTTTCTCGGCAACTCCGATTTCACTCACAAACTCGCACACCAAACCCAATCTATCCGCGACATCTTCGTGGCCTTTTTCTTTATTACCGTGGGTATGCTTCTCGATCCATCTACCTGGATCGAAAACTGGAAGCTCATCCTGCTAGTCGTGGCCCTGGTCCTCATCGGAAAATTTGTCATCTGGACCGGCGTTGTTTGGCTGTTTCGCTACTCCACGCAAACCTCTTTTCGCGTCGGTATCGGCCTCACGCAAATTGGGGAGTTTTCCTTCATCCTCGCCCAAGTCTCCAAGCAAGCCGGCCTCATCTCGCCTCAACTCTACAACGCCACCCTGGCCGCCTCTCTAGTAACCATCCTCCTGAACGCCACCCTCTTCAAGCTCCTCAAGCCCGCCCCACCCCAACCCGCAACCGTCTAATTACTGTTCTTGCTTTTGTAGGGACCGCCTTCCGAGGCGGTCCGCTCAACTAACGAGTGCCGCGATTTTCATTTCTCACGACGCGCTCTCCCGCGAGTAGCTTTCTTTTACGTGTCATCCCACCGAAGTGGGTGGCGCTCGCGCCGAGCGAACGCTAGCCATGTAGTGGAGGATCGTGGCGCAAATTCCAGCGCCCAGGGTTCACCGCGACTCCACAAAGTCCGCGCGAAATCCACCGCACCTTGCATTCTCCACTCACTCCGTCTACATTCCTCTCCTGGAAAAATAATGTCCGCTCCACAAAACACTCTCCCGGCCCGCTATTACACCGATCCTGCGATCTTTCGCCAGGAACTCGACACCTTCTTTACACAAATGTGGGTCTGCGCCGGCCGCGCCGAACAAATCCCTAATGCCGGCGATTATTTCCTCGCCGAAATCTCCAACGAAAGCATCATTGTCACTCGCGGCCCTTCCGGCGCGCTCCAAGCTTTCTACAACGTCTGCCGTCACCGCGGCACACGTATGTGCCGCGAAGCCCAAGGCAAATTCACCGCGCGCATCCAATGCCCGTACCACGGCTGGACCTATGCCCTCGATGGCAAACTCCTCGGCGCTCCGCACACGGACCCCGCCGAATTCCAGCGCGAAGATTACCCGCTCCATTCGGCGCACGTAGCGGAATGGGATGCCCACATCTTCCTCAATCTCGCGAGCCACCCACAGCCGCTTCTCGATCAGCTCGCCGACCTCCCACAAAAATTCGCGCCGTGGCAGATGCAAACTCTCCGCCGGGTCCACCGCATCGATTACGACGTCAAGGCCAACTGGAAGCTCATCGTCCTCAACTATAACGAGTGCCTCCACTGCCCCATCCTCCATCCGCTCCTCAGCCGCATCAGCGATTACCTCAGCGGAGACAACGCCGCCCCTAATCCTTCCTACATCGGCGGTTCCATGGAATTTCGCGGCGCCGCGCAAACCATGAGCCTTGATGGCCAGCTCCACCGCGCCTATCTCCCCGGCCTCTCCGCCGAGCAGCAAAAACAAGTCCTCTACTACGCCCTCTATCCGAATCTCTTCCTCAGTCTGCACCCCGATTACGTCATGCTCCATCGACTCTGGCCGATCGCCGCCGATCACACTCGCATCACCTGCGAATGGCTTTTCCATCCGACGGAAATCGCCAAGCCCAATTTTTGCGCGGAAGATGCCATCCAGTTCTGGGATGCCACCAATCGCGAAGACTGGCTGGTCTCCGAACTCTCGCAACTTGGCATCAGCTCCCGCGCATATGTCCCCGGCCCATACTCCCCGCGCGAATCCCTACCCAAAGCCTTCGACCGCATGATCCTATCCCGCGAGCCAACTCCGGACCAATCGTGATTCATGCATCCACAATCTCCGAGTGAAGCTCCGCCATCGTCTTCCCGAATTCCTCAACTCGATGGACTACGCGGCGTCGCGATTCTGTTGGTCGTGGGAACGCACTACCTCGATGACGCGCAGCGCGGCGCATTCGATTCGCTGCTCTACCGTGTCGTCTCGCCTTTTCGCCTCGGCTGGACCGGCGTTGATCTTTTCTTCGTCCTCTCGGGATTCCTAATCGGTGGGATCCTGCTGGACAATCGGGCCGCCAAGAATTACTTCTCCGTCTTCTACCTTCGGCGCCTGCACAGAATCGTTCCCATCTATTTCCTGTGGATCACTCTGTACGTCCTGGCGATCATTTTCGCCGGCGCCTGGCTGGCAAGCTTCATTTCCCTCGGCGCTGCGCCTCTGCATCCGGTTCCCTATTTCTACCTCTTCCTGCAAAATTACCGCCGTATTCCGTTTGCTCCTCTCATCTGGAGCTGGCTCGCGGTGGCTTGGTCGCTAGGCGTTGAAGAACAGTTTTATCTCTTGGCGCCTCCACTGATTCGTTATTTCTCCCCCGAAAAACTGCGCCGTTGCCTGCTGGCTGTTCTGCTCATCGCTCCCATCCTTCGTGTCTTTGTCTATTTCCATATCCCTGGCGGACACTATTTCATGTACACCTGGATGCCGTGCCGCGCCGATTCGCTGGCCTTTGGCGCCCTCGCCGCGCTCTTCTGGCGCGATGGCTCCATCGCCCGCTGGTACGCTGCGTATCGCCGCTTATTTTTCGTCGCTTTGCTGCTCCTGCTTATCCCTGTGGCGATCCTGCTCGCCCCGCTTTCCATCTTCCTGCAAAAGTCTTTTTTGCCTTACACCCTGGCCATGGGCAGTTTCGGTTATTCGTGGTTCGCCCTCCTCTTCACCGCTCTCCTGTTCCTCTGCCTGTTGGAACCCGCGGGTCTGTGGGCGCGTTTTCTGCGTCTCGGCTTTTTTCGCGAACTGGGCGCCGTTTCCTATGGCCTCTACCTGATTCATCTCGGCATCCTGTATTTGGCCCACGCCATAATTCTGCACGCCCGTCCTCGCATCTACGATCTCCCCGGTTTAGCCGTCACCACCCTCGCGCTGCTGCTGTCGTACACTCTGGCCAAACTCTCCTGGGTCTATTTCGAACAACCTCTCGTTCGTCGAGGCCACTCCTACCGCTACGAAAATCTTGCCAGGCCAATTTGAACAATGAGATCCGCCAACAGTGCTATCCTCTCTTGCCATCGCGCGTCTACTCATTCCGGAGGCTGCATGAAAACTTTCGCCACGCTGCTGCTGTCCTTCGCGGTCGCGTTTACCGCCGCTTTCGCACAAGACTCCACCAAACCGGCCGCCGCGAATCCAGCCGCAAAACCTTCAGATGCCAAGCCCATCGTGCAACTCGCCTGGCTGGTCGGCGGCGTCTGGACCGCCGATGCTTCCGGGATGGGGAACGACATGCAACGCATTGAAACGCGCTACACTTGGTCCGACAACAACGCCTTCGTCCGCTTCAACACCCATTTCGTCGCGCAGCAGGGCACGCTCCACCAGTACGACGGCCAATTCTTCTTCGATCCGGAAAAATCCGCTCTGGCCATGTGGTACATGGACTCCAAAAACGGCATCACCCAGGGCCCCATCACCGTCGATGGCGACACCACAACGCTCAGCTTCCGCGGCCCGAACTTCGAAGGCAAAGTCGCCGAACTCCGTGTCCTCGTTATTCGCAAATCCAACGACCACTACGTCTGGCAACTCGAAGAAAAATCCCAAGACGCCTGGAAGCCCCTGGCCAAACTCGATTACCTTCGCACTCCCTAAAACGCACAAGGACGCGCAACATCACCGAAGCCTATGTTTGACTCTTCCTTTTTTGCGCTTGGAACGGCGGGGTCCTACTCATGTGTCTGGCAAGTGCGCTTATTAGGACGTGGACCCAATTGCTCGCGTGATTAGACTCACGCAGGCGACAACAGCGGCGTTACAGCATAACCCCACGAAGCCGGCATTAAGGCCCAGGATGGGATCGTGTTTGGTGAGCGCAAGAGCAACAAACACCAACACGCCAACTACAATTCCTGCGAAGACGCCTGAGGTGGTTGCTCGGTTTGCATACAGGCCCAAAATCACTCCGGGAAAGAACTGCGCCACTCCTCCAAATCCCAATAGCAGAAGAGCAACCAGAGTGGAGGAGGTGTAGATCGCGGAGCATAGCGCGGCAACCGTGATCACCAGCACGGTGGCTTTGGCCAGTCTGGCAACCTGTTGATCGGTCATACTGGGCCACAGAATCGGACGGCATATGTTCTTCGCGAATAGCGTGGCTGCGGTCAGAATCATCACTCCCGCCGGAACCATTGCCGTCAGAGCACCAGCACCGCCGATCACGCCGAGGAACCACGCCGGGAAAGCTTTCCGCACCAGCGTTAGCATCGCAAGGTCGCCATTGGCCAGACCGGGCAGAATCAGAGTTGCAGCCAGGCCCACGAAGAACATCAACGGCATGGTGATACTGTAGAACGGCATTATGACGGCGTTGCGGCGCAGCGTGTCGCTACTCTTTGCGGAAAAACTGGCGCCGAAAAATTGCGGCCACATGTAAAATCCAACCGATGTCAACAGAACCGTTGAGACATACCACAAGTGCCCTTGATTCGTGGTGACGCCCGGCATGACCAGGTGAGCAGGCTTGACGCGCACGAGTTGCGCGAACATCGGGCCGATGCCCCCAAAATAAATACAGGGAATCGCCACTCCTACAAAAACAGCCGAAAACAACAGCAGCAAGTCCTTCATGACGCTGACCCACGCGACACCCCGGATTCCGCTGGTCAGCACAAACCCGCCGACAATCAAAAAAGAGACGATCATCGCCGGGGTGCGATGAATCGCGCCGTAACTGGCTACTTCCACGATCATCCCCAGTCCCGTCAGCTGCAGTTGCAAATAAGGGATTATGAAGATGATTCCCACCAGCGCGACGAACGCCGCAAGATGCTTGCTCTCGTATCGTACTTGAAAGAAATCGGCTTGTGTTTGCAGACGGTGTTTCCTGCCGACCTCCCACACTTGAGGCAAAATGAAGAAAGAAACTACGTACATCAACGGTTGGTATCCCAGAATATACAGAACCGGTGCGCCTTTGGAGTACGCCCACCCGCTCGCACCGAGAAACGTAAACGTTGTATACACCTCTCCTGCCATCAGCAGCCACACCAGCAACATGCCGAAGCCTCGGTCGCCAACGGTCCATTGTTCCAGATCCATCTTGCGGCGGGTTCCGGCATAAAAGCCTACAAATGCCCCTGCGGAGACTACGACCGAGATGATCGTCAGGGCAACCACGCTTCCACTCACGGCCTGCCGCCGTCTTTACCATGCAGGCCAGGATCGCGGCGTGCTTCTTGCCGATAAGCTCCCCACATACAGAGTGGAGTGAGCAGAAGCCATGTAATCAGCCAGAAGAAGTTGAACGGCAAACCCAGAATCATGGGATGAATGCGGTCCCACAGAGGCACCGAGAAGCAAATTGCGACGAAGGGAATAAGCGCGAATAGAATCGCGCCGAGGGATGGTTTTCGCACCAGGCTCCTGGCTGCCAGAAAAGACGTGTGAATCACAACCACTGAGGGGAACAATAACTGGCGGGAATTCTCCTTCAGAAGGCGAGGGAGCGCAAGCGACAAGGCAATCGATGGAGGAACTTTAACAAGGGTGCGGCATACTACGCTTTTCAGGTTTGGATTTTGAATTTTCCTTTCTTGCGCCTCGCACGGGAGGGCACGCATGTACGGTCGAGATACTTACTTTCGAATGCGCGCCTACCAATTTCATCCCTCCTCGCTCGTTAGTGAAAATCATGGATTTCTATCCCGCTTCCTTTTACAAACTTGCACACACTCGCGCCGGCATCTCCTTTCCTTTGAAATACTTTCGCAAAACACCGGGTAGGCATAGGCCTCCGCTAACTCCAGTTATTCCCGCACTTACGCTCGCGGCTAGAAGGTTCCACATCACTGGTCGCTGTTCACTGATCGCTTCCACTCTGCCACAATATGCGCTTCCAGCCATGGTTACCGAATCCAGCAGCAATGCGACCACAGTGGACGAAGCCATCCGCGAAGCTGCGCGAATCCTGCGCGCTGGCGGACTGGTGGTCTTCCCCACCGAAACCGTTTACGGGCTTGGCGCCAATGCCCTCGATCCCATTGCGGTCCGCAAGATCTATGCGCTCAAAGGACGCCCCAGCACCAGCCCGCTTATCGTTCATGTGGCCAGCATCGAGCAAGCCCGCCAACTTGCCGCCGAGTGGCTTCCCGAAGCGGAAAGCCTCGCCAGAAAATACTGGCCCGGCCCACTCACCCTGGTCGTTCCGAAAAATCCTTCCATCCCCGACGAAGTCACCGCCGGCCTGCCCACGGTCGGATTGCGCATGCCGCGCCATCCCATCGCGCTCGCGCTACTTCGCGAAGCACAAATCCCGATAGCCGCGCCCAGTGCCAACCGTTTCACGCAACTCTCGCCAACGACCGCGCAACACGTTCGCGAAGCCTTTGGCGACGAAACTCCTTTTCTTCTCGATGGCGGCCCCTGCGAAGTTGGCCTCGAATCCACGGTCATCGCAGTCACTCGTGAGGGCCTTGAAGTGCTTCGCCCTGGCATGGCTTTCGTCGAACAAGCTACTTCTTCCGCGAATGCCACGCTCCCGGCAAATGCGCCCTCGACCGCAACGCCTTTACCCGGAGCGCATCGTTCTCCCGGCCAGCATCGCAAACACTACAGCCCGCGCACTCGCATCCTGCTCGTCAATCGTGGCTTCCTTCCAGCCGAAGGACGGGGTGCGTATCTCTGGCTGTCCTACAACGCCAAAGCAGCGCGTCGCCTGCGAATGCCCGAGCGTCCAGAAGACTACGCCGCCAAGCTGTACAGCACGCTCCACGATCTCGACCAAAAATCCTTCGATTGGATCGCCGTCGAATTACCTCCTGATGAAACCGCGTGGTCGGCAATTCGCGATCGTCTTATCTGTGCCGCATACTGAGCTGGGTGGGACCCTGGGCCGCAATCCTGGTCCCTGTAATGTTTCCCTCTTATGAGCCTCATACTAAGACGCGTACTAGGCCGTACATGTCCACTAGCCCAAAAGCACTGCCAGTTTCCCAACATAAATCGATTCGCGGCTCATCCAATCGTGTAGAATCCGCAGACCAACTAAATCCAACGAGGATCCCATGCCCAAAGGATTTCCCGTACGCGCCGCACTGCTTTTCTTCCTACTTATCGTTATGTCGATTCTCGTCTTCAGCACTTTCTCTCATGCCCGCGCGCAAGCCGCTGCTGACAAGCCTTACGTCATCGAGTACTACTACAAGACCAAGTGGGGTCATGCCGACGAATTCATCACACTCTTCCGCAAGAATCATTTCCCGGTGCTCAAAAAGGAAATGGAAATGGGCCGCATCCTCAAAGTCACCGGGACCGCGCCGGTCTACCACACCACCGAAGACGGACGCTGGGATTACCGCATCACCATCGTTTTCAAGAACGCCGCCATCGCCAACGACGGCTACGACTCCGCCCCGCTCATCAAGCAGCTTTACCCCGATCAGGACACCTACAAAAGAGAAGAACAACGCCGCTTCGAGATACTCGACTCCCACTGGGACCTCCCCATCAAAGACCTGGACCTGGAGGTTCACTGAGTTTGTGTAGCGGCCGCCTTCCGAGGCGGGCGCCTTAATTTTGCACGCCGCAAGATCAAAAAATCTCGCGCAATCGTATGCGGCTTGTGTGGATTGGTTTTTGGGTTTCTGGTGCGCTTGCGCAAGAAACGAAAATGCCCTCGCGGAAACGAGGGCATTTTCTTGAATTAAGTTTTTCGTTCGTAACGCGAACCGCCACTCAGCAGCGGCGTCACCAAAATTACCAGCTAAGCTTCAGCGCAAACTGAAACTGCCGCGCATCGTAAGCCGCGGAAGGCTGGCCTGCGGAGCAACTTGTTCCCGCCGAAGGATCGCACAACTGGTTCACCGCCAGAATATTTGTGTGGTTGAACAAGTTGAACATGTCCGCAATCAAGTCCACCCGCAGCCGCTCGCCGATGCTGATGCCTTTGGCCAAGCGTAGATCGAACTGGAAGAACATTGGCATGGTGAAACTGTTGCGTCCCAAATCGCCCACGCAACCGGTCAGCGTCGTGTTGGCTGGCGGCGTGTACGGCACGCCTGCATTCGTGAGGCATCTGGTTGGATTGATGAACGCGACACTGGAGATGTACGGAGAAACCGTGGCTCCCGCGGTACTCGCCGCAACGACCGAAGGACGGATCTCCGAGGCTCCGAGATCTAGACGCGAGTCTTCGCTGGTGATCACGTTGAACGGCCGTCCAGAGGAGACTTCAATCAGCGGTGCTACTGTAATGTCGCTCATGGCGCTGTTCATGAAGGAATCGCCCGACTTGTGCGGTGAAGTCTGAAAAACTCCACTGGTTACCCAGCGATGGCGCTGGTCGTTCACCGAGTTCGACCGCTCATAGTACGGGAAGCGGCTGTCTTGCGGCTCCAGTGTGGATTGCAAGTCCGTGCCGTCGTCAATCGAGTGCGACCAGGTGTAACTGGACAACATCTCGAAGTGTCGCGAGAACCTTTTGTTCAAATTGATGGTTAATGCGTTGTACCACGAACTCGCGTCAGACTTCTGCGTGTCCACGCTGTTGAAGGGTGCAGGCGCGGTGCCAACCGGAAATCCTGCCGCGGCAGCGAGCGCCTGCTGCACTGCGAAGCCGCAAGTAAACAGATTCTGCCCCATGCATTGCGGCACCAGCGATCCAATCCCTGCTGCGTAGGACGGATTAGGTCCTGATGGGCGGAAGAAGTTGAATACTGAAGGGGTGCCGATCAATCCAACGGGAGTGCCACTGCAACCTGGCCCGCTCCAACCGAGGCCGAGAATTCCAGGAGCCAGTGCCTGCCCAGTCGGCGTCGCGAAGGCTACGCTGCCCCCACCGGGGACGTTGTAGACCGGGATTCCACCGGCGCAAAGGCCATTAGGTGTGGTTGGCACCGCCACGAATCGCGGATCGGTGAAGCCTAGACCGACGGCATCGGCATTTTTCAGATTGTCCGTCAACAACACTGGATCCGTCGAGTTGATGTCCACCGGGCGGTTCAAGTGAATGCCGTGCGCGTATTGGTATCCCGCACTGAGCCGCCACGAGCCCGCAATTTGCCTTTCGACCGTTAGATTGATTTGTTGCGCGTAACCATATTTGAAGTTCTTATCCACCGGCAACGTAAAGGGAAGAATCGACAGAGGAAATCCTTGCGTCAGGTAATTCTGGTTCGCAAAGATGGAACCTGACGCGAGGGGATCAAACCTTTGCTGGTTCGGGTTGTAGAACATGCTGGGAAGCGCATTGAGCGTGCCCTGGAAGATGGAAGCACCGTTGAGGTTCGCTGTCGAATCTGCCGCACCGCAAATGCCGGCGCCGGCAACCAGGCCGCAAGCGGAAGCCTGTCCACCGCCGGAAATCAGCTGCACGGAGCGTCCACCGTCCGCGGTCACGGAATCGAAGGCGATTGCCAGCAGAGGATGGTCGTAGAACAGTCCGTAGCCCGCACGCACGACGGTTTTGCCATCACCCGCTGGATCCCAGGCAATTCCGAAACGAGGTGCAATGTTTTTGTAATTCCGCGGAATGCCTTCGACCACGCCCAGAGCTTTTTCCGCCGCCGCGTTGATCGCGGTTGCCGGAGCGAAGAGGGGAGAAATTTCCACGTCATAGCGCAGGCCATAATTGATGGTGAAACGTGGGGTCATGCGCCAGGTGTCTTGCGCGAAAAATGCGAATGGCAGGTTATCGAAAGTCTGATTGGCGTTTCCGATGCCCTGAATATACGTTTGCGGAATGCCCAATCCGTAACCTTGTGCGGGGGTTGTAGAGGGAGTTCCGACTCCCAGCGAGATGCCGCCGAAGTTGACGTCGCCGCCGAAATCCAGTTGAAAGATTTGCGGCTTGCTGGTGCGCAATTGAATCACGTTCACATCGCCGCCGAATTTGAAGGTGTGTTTCCCGTGGGTCACGGTGGCGCTGTCGGTGAACTGATAGCGCTTTTCGATACGGTCCACGGTGGAATACGGTTCGCGGCCAAAATACGCATAGCCGGGGATATTCACGCCGATATCGCTGCCACCGGGAAGTTCCGAGTAGCCGTAATGGAGGCCGCGGCGTGCAAACTGAAAGCGGAATTCGTTGAAGGCAGTGTCGCTGAGAATGGTGTCGTGCTGCAGCGTTACGTTAACATCGCGGGACTGGTTTACGCCGGTGCGCGAGCCGGCGTTCTGGCCAAACACCTGGTTCTGCGAGGTGGATTGAATTCCCGTGACCAGCGACGGTGACACGCCCACACGGAGGAAAGAACTATTCCGCTCGTTCCACCGCTGATCCAAACGGCCGGACCACAGACTGGTTTTTTCGTGGACCGGGAAATTTCCACGGAGCGAATCCAGCGCTACGAAGGAAGCAGGAAGCGGAGCAAGTCCTTGTCCAGTGGGGAAACAAATTACGCTATTGACCTGCTGGCCGACTGGGCAAGCTACTGGTATTGGGAAGTAACTCGAACCCGGCACGCCTGCAGGAAAACCGAGCACGCTGGTCAACGGCACAGTCGTGCCGTCCACGTTCTTGTTGATGTCGGCATCCACGGCGACGTTGGAAGAGGCTCCGGTGAGAGCAGCTGCTTGTTGCAAGCCGGCAAGCTGCGCTTCAATCGCCGGGTTGGCGTTGGTGCATGCCGCACCGCCACCACTGAGTTGCCCGAGCGCGGACTGGTAAAAGCCAAGTTGTGTTGGCGTCAAGCTGAGAGGAACGGGAATGCAGGGAACGAGACCCGTGGTTAGTCCGAAATTTCCCTGACCGATGCTGGAAAAGCCAGTCTCTTCGCGCTGCGTATATTCGTAGGAGAAGAAGTAGAAGGTCTTATCTTTCTTCAAGGCCCCGCCCAGGGTCGCGCCGGTCTGCACGCGGGTATAAGCCTGCTTCACGGGAACTAAATCGCCGTCTGCGTTGACTTCACCTGAGAAGGGATTGCGCGCCTGGAAGGCTTTGTTTCGCAAGTAGCCGAAGACGTCGCCGTGAAAATCGTTGGAGCCGCTCTTGGTCACGATGTTTACGACACCGCCGGTCGCGCGGCCATACTCGGCGTTGTAGTTGCTGATAATCAACTGAAATTCCTGCACCGCTTCCTGCGATACCGTGGAACGAATGCCATTGACGGAATTGTCCCCAGCGTCGGCACCATCCACGCTGACCATATTGCCGCGCGCGCGTGCACCGCTGATATTCAAGCCGCTGTTGGGGGCGGGACCGATGGTGGGCGAAACGTCTCGGGTGGTTTGCGAATTCGTCAGCGTGAAATTGATGTAGTTGCGGCCGTTGATGGGCAGGTTATCGATCTGCCGCTGCTCGATGGTCTGCGAGACTTCTGTTCGCGTTGTTTCCACCGGAGCTGAATCGGAGGTTACCGTGACGCTTTGCGTCTGGGTGCCCAATTCGAGGGTAACGTTCAGAATGGCATCCTGGCCGACCGTCACTTGCAGCGATGGATTTTCGTAGGGCGCAAAATTTGCGCCACCCTCCACGCGCATCTTGTACATTCCGGGTACCAATCCCACCAGGTTGTAACGGCCGCCGTCATCCACGACAGTAGAGCGCTCCGCGCCGGTAGCCAGGAACGTCACGGCCACCTTGGCTCCACGCACTGCCAAGCCCTGCGGGTCGGTAACCAAGCCGGAAAGCGTGGCGGTGTTGATCTGTGCGACAGCAGCCGTGGCCGTCAGCAAGAGGGCCACACAAAATACTGCAAAGGCAAAGGCTTGCCTGCGCTGCATACCAGTCCTCCTTGTGGAAACTACTCGTGTTCCGCTACCCCTAGCGGAGGCGGGTGCTGCACCCGCCAAGCCAATACGAAAGAAACAGTTGAAAGCGTTAAGACGGCTTGTACTGCAATGTACAAACCAATGCAACTGTAATCTGTGAGCGCGGCTGGACACCAAGACATCACGTAGTTCGTGCCTAACCTGTCATGGGTGCAGAGATAAGGTGATGTTGGTTGGAGGAGTAGCGCGGGAGGGTTGTGCGATGAGTTGAGTTTGGGATCTTGCCGCGATCTCTTTTGGAGCACGGGAGCAAAGCTCCCGCTTTACAGCTGAAACCGATCCTTCCAAACAATCTCTGGTGCGAAAGCAATCAGCCGTAAAGCGGCGGCCAGCCGCCGCACTCCAAAATTACGGGAGGTGTTTCTGAACGAGTTTGCGGAGGCGGTCGCGGTCTTCATCTTTCATGTGCACGAATTCGACACCACCGCCGTCGGGGCCGAGATTGCGGACCACTGCGGTGAAATGGATTTTGCGGAGACCGGAGCGAACTTCGAGTTGAATCGAATCGCCAACGTTCAAGCGGTTGTGCGACTCCAGATAAGCGCCGCCCAAGCTGATGGACTTCACGCGCACCTGACTCATCTGCTGCTGGCCGCCGCCAATTTGCGCACGCAAGGGCGACTCCAGCGGGAATCGCGCATAACGGCGAGGCACCACAAAATTTCCAAGCGGCGGAGCTGCAGGTTCGAAAGCCGCGCGCACCTGCCGGGAGTTAGGCATTTCTTCCATCATGGCCAATGCGTCCGCAGCCGCGGCACGCAGGCCACCGGGTTCCACAAAGGTGAGCCCTTCCCGGTGTCCCGCCAGTTGGCGGAGCAACTCCACGGCTTCGAGGGCTCGCATGCGGCCGAGAGCCTCGATGGCTTTTATGCGCACGAAAAGGTCGCGGAGGATTTCGTGTTCGCCGGCGGCAATTTCCATGAGCATCGGAACAGCGGTGGTTTCCTGACCGAGGCCGATCTGGTCCAGCATCATCGGGACAACCAGAGGATGCGCGTCAGCCAGAATCGCGGAAAATACAAAGGCAGTACTTTGCGCCGAGGGCGAATTCGCAGGCCGTGCCAATTCGCTTACGGCGAGATCCTGGAGATTCCATTCCCAACTGGCCATGGCACGCGTCAGGGCACGCAGCAGGCGATCGGGATCCGCGGCGGCGAGGAGTTTGATCGCGGCGCTAACGCGTTGCCGGCGCGCTTCAAATAATCGTGTTTCCAGCAGCGTCAGCGCGGGGATGCCGATGGCTCGCAGAATCCTGGCCATGGCGGGAATCATTTCCGGGCCGCGCGGTTCGGTGAGCAAAAGAGTCAAACGATCGAGAAGGCGATCCGGGTCGCGCTGCAGCAGGCGCGGCAAGGCTTGATCCAATGCGCGGTTCGCCAGCGCCGCGTCAATCAACAGCATCCAGCGATCATTCGCGACCAACCGATGACTGACCGCAATCAGATGTTCGTGCTCGGCGTCGCGCGGAAGTTTTTCCAGCGCGATCAGCACGTTTTCAAAACTCGCAAAATCTCCGCGGCTGACGCAAACACGTCCGAGCGTCTCGAGTAGTCCGGCGAGTAGGGCGCTGGTTTCCGGCGAACGCTCCTTCGTCAACGTCTTGAGGGTCAGAAGGCTCAACTCTTCCGGAAGCTGATTGGGCCACAACGATTCCAGCAGCGGCGTCAATTCCGCCAGCCCCGCCGCAACGATTCGACGCGCGGAAGGATCTTCCGTGTCCAGGCGTCGCACGTAGTTCAGGAGTATGGCGCGCGCTTCACGGCGGGGGGCGTCGACACCGACGTCCATTAATTGCACCAAAGTCTGCCGGATTGCGGTGATCGGAACGCACCAGATATCGTTTCCGCGCAGCACACCGGATTTTTCGCGTGGCGCAAGTTCCAGCCAGAAGCGCTCGATCATTTGTTCCCGCTGGGTATCGGTGGCCCAAACGGAAGCGAGCGATGAGAAATGTTGAGAGGCGTGCGGTCCGCGGTACACGCCCGCGCCAACCAGGACGTCGGCAAATTGATTCATGCGCGAACGAACCGCGACGGAAGCCAGCGTTCCGGTGGCAAATTCCGAAGTTAGAAATTCGAGAACGATGCATTGCGAGAGTCTCAGCAGATAAACCTGAGGTGCTTCACCCTCAAGCGGGGCATATTGCATCATCGAAGAGAGCAACAGGCGAACCGTGCCGCGGCTGGCCTGGTCCATCGCGCCATGAATCGAGCGGGCAGCTTCTTCGGGGGAAAGCCCGCGGGCGGTTTCCATTGGCGGGGTCAGCAGACCGATCAGCCGCAAGGATTCGTTGATTTCTTCCAGTTGCGGCGCGCAGATTGGCGAGTCGCCATTCTCCTGCGGGCTATTTCCGCCGAAAGCAACCAAAGCCGCAATCAGGCTGGCGAGAACGGTGTCCACACGGCGTTCCGTCAGAGTATTGATCTGGATCCCTTCCACACGATGCTCCCGGAGTTTTGCCGCCCAACCGCCTTTTCCAAAACGCTTCGTCGGCTCATCCGATCTTAACAAGGTCGATTTCATCAGTTGCGCAAGGGTGTCCAATTCGCCCACATGAAATTTCGCGGCGAAGTACAGGGTTTGAATGTCGGCGCGCTGCAAATCCACGGCCAAGGCATGCAATTCGCCTCGCACGTCCGGAAGATGCGCGTCGCTTACGGATGGAACGACAAGCCCGCCACGCTCCGTGCGTATTTCCAGGCCGCCCAGTTCTGCGGCGGAACGCCGAAGGGAATCGTAGGCGGTATCCAGGTTGTCGATGATGCGTGGATGCGTAGGGTCGTACAGCCGGTGAGCACGGAGCAAAAGGTTGAGATCGCGCAGGGCCTGACCTACGTTGTAGAGCCGAGGATCGCTCTGCCGTGGCCGCTCGCGGTGCAGAGCAGCGGCTTCCGGAGCCGGGGCACGGCGTTCGGACGCGCTCACGGTCGGAATCTTCTCGGTTCGAACTGTAGTGGCTCTAGATCCCAAAATGCGTTTCCTATCTCAAAGTCTTCAACAAAGGCTCTCGAGTACTAATGCATTCGAAATGGCCGGCGACGGAAGTAGCAGCAAAAGCCCATTCCCGCACCTATAGGATGTGCCGCTTGGGGGCAGATGGTAATAGTACGAGTAGGCTATTCCGGGTTAACGGGTTGGATACAAAAAGAGGCCAATTCGGGGTCGCTACAAAGCAGTCTTCGCCAAAGTTTCGCTGTACGGCCCGTTTTACTGCTTTTGTTTGAGCGTTTCCGTCACGACGACTGTGCCGCCTTCGCTGACCTGCACGCCGCGCCTGGCAGGCTGGTAGCCGTCGACGCGCATGGTGAGGATATGCGAGCCTGTGGGAATCTGCACGCGCGCTGGAGAGTATTGCCCGGAAGGATTGCCATCGATCAGGATTTCGGCGCCCTTCGGCGTGGTTGTGACCTGAGCCCACGCGACGTTACTTTGGGACTTTTCCTTCAGCTGAGCTTCGAAGGTGGTCTGGAGATTGTCTTTCACCTGGACTTGGCCAACGTAGGGTTCGTGACCAGAAAGGCGCAGCACAAGATTGTACTGCCCGGCGCCGAGCGGGAGCGTTGCGGGGGTTTGGCCGGATTGCTTGGCGCCGTTGATGAAGATGTCGGCTCCGGCGGGGTGGCTGGAAACGTATAGGCCTTTGGCGATCGATTCGAGATGCATTTTCTGGTCTTGAGATTCGCCTGCTTTTACGGCCAGAGCAGTTTGCAGCGGAGTGTAACCGTCCTTGGCAATCTGCAGGCTGTACCGCGCGGGGCGGAGATTGTTGAAGCTGCACGGGGTAAAACATTGCTGCAACTGGCGGCCTGCGGGGCCGAAAAGTGTTGCGGTGGCGCCGAGAACATCCGTGACGATGTGAATGGCGCCTTTGCCCGGTTGCGGAACTGGATGCGAATCATTTTCGGTGGCCTTCGCGGAGGAGGGCAGAGGCGCATCGTCATACGAGATGTCGTCGACAACCCGGACATTCGCCGGGGCATTGCGCATGAAATGGAGGAGGGAGGAATGCTCCTCTGGGCGAAGCTTTCCGGTGAGGGTAAGGGAATTGCCGCCAAGGATGACTTTTACCCGGCCAGAGAGGTTGCGTTCCGCAAGCGCTTCGTTGACACGGCTTTTGTATTCGGCCGCGGCAATCGAAATAATTGGTTCGGATTTTTTTATGGGAGCGGGGGCGACGGTTGGAGCTTCGGGCTTTTTCTCCGCGGACGCAGCAGCGGCAGGAACGGCGCCTGGGTCGGTGATTGGCGTTGTCGGTGATATATTACCGGAAGGGATCGCGTTGCCGGATGGCACTGTGCTCGCGTCCGCCGGCGGAGGCGCGTCAGTGGCTGATAGGGTAGCTGCATTCGGTGAAGACAGCGGCCTGCTGTTGAGTTCGCGAGCGGCCCGAAATTCGGGGCGCAGTTTGTACACGCCATAGACGATCACCGCGACAAGCAATAGAGCGGCGAAGATAGTGCCAACTACACTTTTCTTTTGTGGTTCTTCGACAATTGGAGCGATTGCGCCGGTGCGCCGGACGGCAGGCGTCTGCATGGGACTGCTGCCGCGATTCTGAAGCGAACGTGCCATCGCCGAGGGCGTTTCGTCGGGACGCCCGTTGTGCAGGGGACTTCCCAACGGGAAACCGGAATTGTTGCGTGGAGAAACCAGGGTCGCGTCGGGATTTCGCTGGTCGTTGGCCAGCGGCCCAGCGTTGCCCACGGCGCGATAATTCTTCAAATCTTCCTGCAACTCGCGGCAGCTTTGGTAGCGATCGTCAGGTTCCTTGGCCAGCGCCCGCATGACGATATCGTTCAGGCCTGGATGGATGGAAGGATTCAGCTGGCGCGGAGGAATCGGTTCTTCGTTCACGATTTTATAGATGACCGTGGTGATGCTCTGGCCGGGGAATGGTTTTTCGCCGGTAAGCATTTCGTACAGCATCACGCCGAGGGAGAAAATGTCACTGCGGCCATCGACGGGGCGCCCTTTCACTTGTTCTGGAGACATGTAGCTGGGCGTGCCCATCACGTGCGTGGTTTGCTGTGCAGTACCGAACTGGAGGATTTTGGCGGTGCCGAAGTCAGTGATTTTTACCGTGTCGTCGGCGGTGAGCATCAGGTTGGCGGGCTTGATGTCCCGATGGATGACGTTGCGCTCGTGGGCAAATTGCAGCGCGCTGCAGGTCTGTTCCAGGATGCGCAGAATGCGTGAAACTGGGAAGCCGTGGCCGAAATCGAGCAACGACTGCAGGCTTTTGCCCTCGATCAATTCCATGGTGATGTAAAAGAGGCCATTTTCCTCGCCGGCGTCGTAGACCACCACTATGTTTGGATGCGCGAGGAGACCCGCGGCGCGAGCTTCGGTTTTGAAGCGGCTCAGGAGCTCGGAACGGTTGAGGCCGGTGCCTTCTTCAGAGAGGCGGATGGTTTTGACCGCGACGGTGCGGCCGATGACCGGGTCGGTCGCCCGATAGACGATGCCCATGGCGCCGCGGCCGAGTTCACCGAGGATCTCGTAGCGGCCAGCTTTGATGGCGGTTTCCATGCGCGGTGCACCGCGAAAACGCGGTCTTTTCCCCTAAAAACGACGATGACGAGAGTGAACTGCCCGACGGCTACCGCGCCGGAGATGGAAAAGAGGCGGAGACGCAGCCGCTGGCTGCTCCCCAGGTCTCTGGCGCGCTGGGCACACCCTTGCCATTTTTAACAGTACGAGCCGCGTTTTCAGGGGGTCAACGCTACGACGGTACTAGTGTGACGCACTCGATATGTACGAAAGGACAGGTGGGGAACACGCGGTTTTGGCGACGCCTTTTCACGAGACCTAGCGATTGTTCTTCTCCGAACTCACCGCTACAACGTCACCCTGAGGCGATCCGATGAGGATCGCCAGAGGATCTCAACCTTGGAATCTTGCTCGATGTGTCGGTTGAGATCCTTCGGAGCGCAAACGGCGCGGCCCTCAGTATGACAACGTGTTGCTGCGTTTGGGGTGCTGAGTTTGGTTTGAACCTCGAAAACGGCGGCAAGTCGCTGCACTCCATGTCCAACGCTCTCAATTTCGAGGCATTGAACCGATCGAAGAGATGCCGCGGTCGGGGAGAGGGAGATTCAGTTCGCGCATGGGCAGATCGACTTCGCCGGGGCGAGCGGGTGCCTCGAGGCCATCGGTTAGGAGGTAGCTGTTCAGTGCGGTGCCGGTGGTCCATACGCCTTCAAGGACCTGCACATATTCGGTTTCCAGTTCGAACAGCTTTCGTTGGGATTGAATGACGCGAGGATACGCGGCGAGCATGGAACCATATTTCTGGACCATGAGCGTGTAGGATTTTTTCGCGAGGGGCAGAAGTTCGTCACGATAAACGGTTGCGGTAAGTTTTGCGTTTGCGTACTGCTCGATGGCCGTGGCGGCGCGTTCGCGAAGTGCCAGCGCGACACGCTGCTGTTCGAGTTTGGCGCGATCGAGGTTGGCGGTGGCGGCGCCGATGTTGCCTTGGTTGCGATTGAAGATGGGAATTTGTACGCCGACTTCAGCGATGCCCTCCCAACCTTTGGTGCCGTGACCGGTGCCGAGCTGATCGTTGTTATATTCCAAGCCGCCGCGCAGTTGCAGGTCGGGAATGTATTCGCGATTGGCGCTGGCAATTTGTGCGACGGCGCGCGCGCTGGCTGCATCTGCGAT
>Ga0210394_10001298_pt1 | contig 41132 bp, 60 predicted proteins | sample IncBWC12MmetaG_FD_160121 | JGI IMG/M metagenome (GOLD analysis project Ga0210394, IMG submission 160121) | Forest soil microbial communities from Barre Woods Harvard Forest LTER site, Petersham, Massachusetts, United States - Inc-BW-C-12-M | ecosystem: Environmental > Terrestrial > Soil >...
TTTCAATCTTGCGATGGATTGAAAGGCTGGCGGCGGTCTTGCCGCGATTCACAAGCTGGTCGTATCCCGTCTCACAGGCGAACTTGCAATACTCCTCAAACGTCAACGTAAATTCCTTTCCGCGCTCTTTGGCCCGGTCCCGCAGCTTCTTGAAAAAATACCGTAGTGGATTCTTTTCTTTACACGCAAGACGGCGGTGCCGCGAGCACATTGGGCTTTTCTCGGTCGGCAGGACATACCGGCGGCAGTATTTGACTTTGCACTTCGGAAGGCTCATGGGTCGTTTGTCACTGGGCGCACTTCGCGCGGTGGTCTCAATTCTTTCGGGAGCGAACTTTTGGGATGCCTTTTTCTGGCACACGTTTCACAAACCATTGACCTCGCAAGTCCGTCAACAATCTCTTTCGGGATGCCGTCGTCAAACGTCAGCCTCATCGGAGAGTCACAGACAGGACATGGTATGGTCGCGGTCATGTTTGATCTCCTGTCGCAGCAATCCAGATCGCGTGCATCAAAGCGTTGTATCTTGGCATTCTAGCCTCTGGTTCACACATAAACTCAAGTTCTCGAACAAGGCGCAACCACGCTTGTTTACATTCGCCCTGATCTGGGATTACTTTTCGGGCCTGACACAAGGTTTGCTCAATGCCTGTTTTTCGGTCAACGTGTTTCTTGGTTTTCATTGGTTGCTTGTCGTCACGGGATAGTGGCCGTCACAACGTCCTCCTAAATTCTAGGAGCATGGCAATCGCTCTCGCTCCCGCCGCGACCGCCTCAGCCGTTTGAGGAACATCGCTTCGGCCTGTGGCCCTGTGAACTTCTGCCCGGCCTGTGGGCATTCTGATAACGCGGGCCTTGGCGCGGGCTTCCGCGAGCGTTTCTTCAAAGCCTTCGGTGTCTCGGATGAGATTCGAGAATGGCAACGCGCCCGACCTTCGTGACTGCTCTTTGATGCCGCGTTTGATATGCCCAATCACGAGTTCAAGGTCGCGCTTGTCCCATCCCTTCGCAATCCAGATTTCCCATTGCCACACTCGCGTCATGTCCAAAACTATCGGCAGGCTGGTCAAACCCACGTAACAGGCGTGTAAGAGGGTGATTTGGTCGTTCATATTATTTGTCGGATTGCTCTGGCGACGGCTTGTGCGACTTGCGGGACAATTGCATCCCCGGTGCATCGCGCAGAGGCTTGAGCCAATGCAGGGGAAATCCCATGAACCAACACTGGAATTCCGGTGTTAGTTTCCATCCACCAATCGGAGCTTGTAACCCTTCCACGCATGTCTGGACAGCGGCAGTCGTCGGTTTTCCGCCCTGACTGTATTTCGTTTTCCTGTTCGCAGCGGCGTTGCCAGTCAGCGTCGGCAAGAGTTGGCCCCGAATAACTGCGCTCAGTGGAATGGTTTTGCCGCCCTTTTCCTGACGGCGTTTCATCACTCCTGAATCCAACCGGCCCCGGTCCCTCGTGTCCGAGGCAATCATTGTTGGAAGAAGATGTCTTGCCGTTCTCGTCAACAGGTCGTCGCCGAATCCCCTCTCCTTGCAATTCAAATCGACCCCACCCCGATTCGCGTTCAACGTCGGCAGAAGTTTGGACGCAGCGTAACTGCCCACTGAATTGTTCCCTCCCCACTTCGTCGCATTGGCGTTTTTGTTCTGCCGCATTGGTTGCGTGTCGAGAGTCGGCACCGATGATGATGAGCCGGAAACGCAGATGCCCGGCACCAAACAGCGCAGCGGGAATAGGTGTCCACAGACAATCATACCCGATCTCGGCCAATCCAGACACAATTCCGTTGAAGGCAGTTCCGTTAATTCCTTCTTCCCCGTCCCCATTGCCTTTAGCGAAAGACACTGCTGGCGGGTTCTCAAACACGCAGAATCGCGGTCGTAACTCGCCAACGACTCGGATGGCGTCACCCCAAAGCCAGCGGGCATCGGCAGTTCCACGCCGGTTTCCGAGAGTTGACACAGACTGGCATGGAGGACCTCCGACAATGACCGAAGGACGGCCAACCGTTGCGAGAATCCTTGCAGAGAAGTCGGGCTTGGTAATGTCTCCGAAGTTCGGCACGTCGGGGTAGTGGTAACTTCCGACGATGTTTTTATCGGAGTTGATTTCGGACACTCCAATTGTCCTGAATCCTTCCGCCTCAAATCCGATGGAGAATCCCCTGATTCCAGCGAACAGTTCAATGACTGTCGGTTCATATTGTTTTTCAGAGTCTATCATTCCGGTTGCGAGTTCGCAGAATGCCCCCGGCAAAAGGGGTATCTGCAAGAGTACCATCACTCTCGGCGCTGAGCCATGCAGTTTCTTCCTGAGCCTTTGGACAACCTTTCCGTGGCTTCATTTTATCAGTTCCTCCTGAATTGGCTCCCCCCAGTCCAGATACGCAGTCACCACATAATCCGCAGTCCCTTTCACCGCGAGAATGGAGACTCTCCACCCGTTGCGATTGAGTTCTTCCAGCACGCCAAACAACTCGCTACCGGAGCATTTGGTTTGCTTTTTGGTTAAAGATGACTCATTCACACAAATCGCTTCCACGTGTCGTTAAAAAATGCGCCGGGAGTTTTTTGCACCCGGCCCTCTTTAAGCGCGAGAATTGTTTCCGCAAGGACGCGCTCGAATTTATCTCCATTTTGTTTGTAAAGGAGGGAAAAGTTGTGCTTTCGCCAGTCTGGTATTATCGCCTCCACCTTGTCCCTCACGTCGCCAGGGAAGTCTCCACGGCCAGCGCCGGACGTTCTGTGACCTGCTGTGACAGAGCGCGACAGATCACGAACCTGCGCGACAGTTTGTGATTCGGTGTGGACATTATCCTCTGCCCTCTTGTTGGCCATCCACGCCCGCTGATAATCCCGCCGTTCGTCCTTGTTCAACTTGTCGCGGTATTTTCCATGATTCAATACCTGCCATCCCCCGTCACATTCAGCTATCCTTCTCCCTTCATGCTCCTTCGTTCTCGAGTACGGGTCTGGCGACATCAACACCATAAGAGCGGCCTTACACTCATCCATCGTCACTTTAGCCGCGTCCGCCAGTCCCGGCAACGAAGCTTCAACCAACCCGTTTTTATCGCACTTCGCCAGCATGGTAATCCACACAATTTTAACGTCCTTCGACTCCCTCCATACTGTTGAGTCAATAATACTGTTGAACAGCTTCGTATATCCGCTCATTTCAAAAATCCTATCAAAACCATAAAAAATGTCAACACCTTTCAACAAAGTCAACAAAGTCAACTTTCGACACATACATATACATCTCCATCCCCATCCCCAGCACCAGCGCATACCCATTCATGTCATGTCATGGAATGCGCTTGCGCTGCGGATTTCGGAATGAATAAAACTTTCCCAAAAATACGGTGCTCGCTAAAACGGGAGAGGCGAGGAAGGGTGGCACCCCAAAACCCTCCCCACCCGGCACCCCGCCGGGACGGTCTGGCCAGGAAAAGAGAGCCTACCTTGAGCATCGACCAGGGTCACACTCGCTTGTGGTATGAGTGTCGCACAATAACACTTACGTTCAATACGATAAGTCACAACCTACTGTGACGCTGTGCCTTGCGCTCTAGTTGCGTTCTCGACTTGACTACTATTCAGCCAACCACCATTACGAGGGTACTCGAGGCCACAAGCGAACCGTCCATGTCACCAGTTCTGGTGACAAACTTTATACCGCAAAGTTTGTAACCAGTCATGTCACCAGTTTTAACTCTTGACGACCGTACAAATGTTGACAGACTCTGAATAAATACTCCCCGTTGGAACAACCCTCACTTCTGGACACTCACAGGCTGGAAGTCGGAGAGGGGGTCTGAACGCCCGCGCTTGTCGTTCTTTTCGGAGGGCCGACGCGAGCCGGGCAGAGGGGTTCCAGCGATGATGCGAAGTTGGTCGCGAACAGCCGCAAGCGCACGCGCAAGCCCTGCCAAGTCTTTTGCAGACGTATCGGGGTCGAGTATTCGCAGCATCAGAGCCTGTTCAGTCGCAACGAGATAGAAGTAAGACTGAGGACGCTTTGAAGCCTGAGACCGAGCGCGGAGAAACGCCAATGCCGTCGCGGGGTTCTCATGTTCGACCACTTCGGCGGTTGACTCGCTCATTTCGGGACTGTAACCGTGCAACTGGAAGGCGTCAAGAGCGAACGTAAAGGGGGCTGTGGCGAGCTTTGGTGGCTGGCGAGGGTTATCGGCGTTCTGGTGCAGTTTGGGGAATCAAAATGCCTCATATCGAATCGTAATATTGACAGAACTATTTTCCGAGGGAGAACGACGAAATAAAGAAATAGTTGTTGCGTTTATATGCGGTTATGGTAGAGTCTTAGTCAAGATTAGAGAGAGGCCCAGTAAGCCTCCTTGAAGCCAGTTAAAATATGAAAACGCAAATCATTCAGACTGCCCAAGGAATAATAGTGAAGATCGACCACGACCTCATCAATTTTGACCGCGCTACGTGCGATTGCGGCAATCCCAATGCCGGATGGCACGGCGACAGGTGCGGGCATCGGTATTACGCCTGTGCGGACTGCGCCCACTTGGTTGAGACAACGCATGGGGTGGAGAAGTGAACTGCCCATACTGCCAAGAGGACATTTACGGGATGACTGGATTTCAGGAGATTTTGGAGTTCAATAAGCATCTGCGGAAATGCCGGAAGAATCCCGGCAATATCGTGATAAGCGATGGACGGCAAACTGTTGTGACGCCGATCAAAGATCAAACAATGTTAGACGCCCTGAACATCAGAGCGGAAAGCGGACAATGAAACATCACACGGAACCACCGGGGCCGACTTGGACATCTGATCACGGCAAGGAATTTAAACTTGTGACGAGCGGGCCGTTCGTTGGTTGGTTATGCTATCGCCACCCTGACGGCCAATGGGCTACAAGCCACAAGCCCAGAGATGTTGACCGGATTAAGCTCTTGGACGACTTAAAAGCGCTGCGGCATTTGTGTTAGCCCGCCTCCTTTAAGCCTTGATGAGCAACACCAAGAGGATTTACGGGCAATGGACGCAGACAACGACCCATCCGCAACAACCTTTCATCCCAAATGAACCGCGCCGCGCAAGCCCTTGGACGCCGGGCGAGAGGCGTCCCGAAGCGGTTCTCAAAAGAGGAACTGGCCAAGCGGACGGAGAGGATCGTCAAGGCCCGCGCTGAATTCCTCGCCAAACCGAAGCCAAAGCCCGAATGAACACTGACCGGCGGCAGATACCGCCGGGTTTTTGCTGTACGGATGGGGCTGGGAGCGATCAAGAAACAGCACCACCATCTTACCGCGCTCGGGCCGTCAGGATGCGTCCTAGAGGCTTGCAGAGGGGTAGGAAACGGCATTTGGGAGGCCAGTACAGCAAAACCGCCCGGATTTGAGTCCGGGCGATGGGTGGAAGCCTTGAAGATTACGAGCCTGAGGCTGGGGCCGCTGTTTGGGCCGCAAAGAATTGGTTTGCTTGGCGTTCCGCTTCTTGCGCAGTATCTGCGACGAATTTCACTGAGAACGAGGGGAACACAACCCGAGCGCGAAATTTGTCGCCGTCTTTGAATGCCCCCAAAACCCGCAAAGGTTTATCGTGAATGGCGCTTCTTGGGATGCTCACAAATGGGATGCCTATTTCCGCGCAAGCTTCCCGCATGGCTTCTTTTATCGGGTCGCGCATGTTTCCTCCTTTTGGAGCCGCATCCAAGTATTCTGAGTCTGGTTATGCTCGAAATAATCGGGATACTCGGTCCCGTTCTCACGCCGATAGGATTGATACATATTGCCGCGCACGTTTAGCGGTGTGTCAATAGGTTCTAGTTTTCCTTCAGGCTTGCTGCAATTTATCAATTTCATAATTCAATCCTTTCATTTGCCGGGAAACCGTCCCGGCTCGGGGTTATTTTTCAGTGAGATCAGGAGCGATGATACCATAACCGCCCATGTCAGTGCACAAAGCGGGCAACCGGGCAGCATACCGGCCCGCGTTAAAAGTCCGCGTCGGCTCCTCTTCCAGCTTGATCGCATGGCCACGAGGGTCGCGGTTGATGAAAATTCCGGTGAACTTGATTAACTTGGAATCGGCGCACAAGAGGTTACCAAGCCGAATCAAGGCGCAATTCGTTGCTGAATCAACCATGTCCAGCGTGACGCCACCGTCGCCGTTTGTGTAGTCAAGAATCGGCCTTGAAACCGCCGATTCAATCCGGCACAGCTTCTTGCACAGCGCGACCGGGTCTTTTTCCTCACAGCATGGGAACAACGCCAAAAGCGTCTCACCGTGCTTCCGAACTGCTTCTAATGTCTTTGCGTTCATTTCATTCTCTTTCATTTTTCGACAGGTTAATTCCTGCCGATGGGGTGAATCTAGCCGACACGTCAGGATAGTGCAACATAAATCTTCACAAATCGCGTTTTTACCTCGGAAAATAAATGTGTGGACAAGCTGACGCGTGGGCTGTATTGTCGCGGAAATGAACGCACTGGTTGCCCACTTACGCCGCATCCGGCAAATACCTTCCGAGAAACGCGCAGAGGCCAGCCGCAATAATGGCCGGAAGCACCGTAAGTCCAAAACTATTTCTCCTCGTAAAAGCAAGAAAATTGAAGAAATCCGTTGACAAATGCCGACACGTCAGCTAGATTTGACGCATGAAAACGAAATTTGAGTGCCAGCCTTCGTAAAATATGAACATACAAGTCAAAACTATATTCGGCAAAATCATCATCGACGGCGATTTCACTTCGTTAGCTGATGCGCTTTTTCACAATCGCGCGAACCTGCGAGGTGCCGACCTGTGCGATGCCAACCTGTGCGATGCCAACCTGCGAGGTGCCGACCTGCGCGGTGCCAACCTGCGCGGTGCCAACCTGCGCGATGCCAACCTGCGAGGTGCCGACCTGCGCGATGCCAACCTGCGAGGTGCCGACCTGCGCGATGCCAACCTGCGAGGTGCCGACCTGCGCGGTGCCAACCTGTGCGATGCCCCATTCGCCGTCCAGCACTTAGACGCAAAAATTCTTGCAGCTATTGAAAACGGCGGTGTGTTGGACATGAAAGCATGGCACACATGCGAAACTACGCACTGCCGCGGCGGGTGGGCTGTTGTAATGGCTGGCGCGGCAGGCAAAACCCTTGAGTGGGTTTACGGCAGCAATACCGCCGCCGCCTTGATTTACGGGGCGTCCCGCCCAAAAATGAAGGTGCCTGATTTCACCGGCAGCTTGGATAACGATGCGGTATTGGATGACATTCGCGATTGCGCCGCGGCTGACCCGTTGCCAAAATCTTAAAAATCTGGAAAACACCAAACCTATGAATGACACTGTGGCAGTGCAGCGCGTCGAGCCGGGCGGCGAAATAACGATTCGGCAGGCGTTCGAGGCGGCGGCTTCCAAGTCGCTGGACAAAGAATCACTGGCGGTCATGCAGGAACTTTTGAAGATGGATGCGGAGCAACGGTTCACCGCCGCTTTCGTCGCGCTTCAACAGGAAATGCCGACGATTACTGCCAAAACGATTATCCCAAACCGTGGTAAATACGAGAAGTTCGAGGATTTGATGGAAGTTGTCGGGCCGCTGCTGACAAAGCACGGCTTCACAGTGACGTTCTCAAACGACTTTCGGGATTCTCGCGTGATTGAGACGTGTCACCTCTCGTACGGACGGCACACGCGCAGCAACAGCTTCGCGGTGCGCGTTGGCCGGGGCGACGACGACACGCAAAAGGATTTGAAGGCCGCGACGACCGCCAAGCGGCTTGCGCTTTGCAACGCGCTAAACCTTGTCATTAGGCAGGACATGCAGACCGATGAGAACGACGCCTCACTTGAAGGCGACCCGAACGCAAAGGTGACGGCAGATCAGGCCGATGAACTTGAACGGCGAGCGCAGTTGACCAATTCGGATATTCCGGCATTTCTCAAATACGCCAAGGTCACGAAGTTCGCCGACATTCCGGCGCGGCTTTACACGGAGCTTGACCAGTTGCTTGCGCGGAAAGAAAGGCAGGGGCGGTGAAATCCAAAGAAACGTACGTTCCAGTAACACCATTGAAGCCATGCACCGCCGCCGACGCTGAACGCTATTCGGACGCGCTTTCAGACGCTATTTGTTGGCTCGATGGATTTGTTGCCGCTGGCGGGCAGTATCACCCGCACAGCATTGATTCTCTGCGAGAGCTTAACACCAAACTAAAGGACGCGCTGCTGTGAAAATCCACAGAGAATTTGAACAAGGGGGAGTGGAATGGGGAATGGCTCGCGCGGGCTTGGTGACTGCCTCTGAAATGTCGCGTCTTGTGACGCCTCTTGGGAAGGTTCGCACAGGCGACGGCCCAAAATCTTTTTTGTACGAAAAAGTGGCAGAGTCGTGGCTGGGTGCTCCACTTCCAACTGCGGAGTTTTTCGATTCAGACCAAGGCAGATGGCTTGAAGAATACGCGAGGCCCGCCTTCACCCTAGAAACCGGGTTGACCGTTGAAACTGTGGGCTTAATTACTTCCGATGATGGCAAAACCGCTTGCTCTCCTGACGGTTTAATCACCGGCCAGGAATGCGGCTTAGAGATTAAATCTCCACACTTGGAAACCGCCATTGGCTATTTACTGGAAGGCGTTTTGCCTCCTGACTACATTCTCCAAGTCCAAGGCTCGCTTTACGTGAGCGGTTTTCCCGCGTGGAAATTCTTTTCCTTCCGGCGCGGTATGCCGCCGTTGATTCTCACCGTGGAACCAGACCGCAAAATTCAAGAGGCAATCGCCGAGGCGGTTAATAATTTCGCGGTGCTTTTGGACGCTGCGCTTCTGCGCTTGACCGAGCTTAACGGCGGCGTACGCCCGAAGCCGATACGCCTTGCGCCAGAGCCTAACCCCGAACCGGAATTCAAATCAGAAATGCCGAGCTAATATGACACCGGAAAAAATTAACGAAATCGCCGAGCGGTGGACTTACAACACAATTCAAGGCACTGAATGGCGCAATGCTCGCCTCGCAATCGAAGGCGCAATTAAAAGCGCGATCTACGAGGCAATCAACGTCCAACTTGCCGAGAACACGCAAGCCGCTCTGGACAGCCTGAGATCAGCAGGCCAGCCCAAATCCATCCAGCAACCGCCGATGGTCGAGGCTTTGGGCTGCACCGTGCTGGAGGCGACATGATTCCCGCCGAACAATGGGACAAGGAAGGCAAATGCTTTGCTGGTGTTGCGAGAGAGATTCAACTTGACGCCTTCAAAGCCGGGATGACGCGGGCGGCGGAAATGGTCGATTGCCAACGAATCCACAGCGACTTTAGTTTACACAGCGTGAACGGGCCGCGCTTGATGGTCATTAAAATTGAACTTTACCGCGACAATCTCAAGGAGTTGCCGGTATGACCGAAACGAAACAAGACACGGCTTGCAGCAAATGCGGTGCGCGAATGCCTCAATTTACACCCGTAAAAAATGCTTCACCGATAAACATGATGAAAATGACGATCACGGCATACCGTTGCGACACTTGTGGCCATTGGAACAATTTGAAGCGGCGCAAAAAGAAAGGACAGCCATGACCGCAGCAGCATTCAACAAACTTAAGGTCGGGGATTGGATTAGGTTTAAGGACGAACCGGACAGCCGTGAAATTCTGGCTGCCAACCGTTGTTACAAACTCAGCGGCTCTAGTCCGCCTGTTGAGGCGAGAACGCCTGAAAACTGGACTCTCGTTCCGGCCCCACGCAGCGCGAAGGCAAAGAGGAAACATGCCAAATGACATCAAAAGCATTACCGGCAGCGAATCCTTCCGAAAGCGCAACCCTCACCTGTTTGGTGTGGGTCAATTACCAGTCCACCAGCCCGAACCAGACGCAAGGGGAGCATTGGTCGGTAAAGGCGCGGCGACGCAAAGATGCAAGGGAGGCGTGGCAGTTCGCGTTGCGGGGCCACTGCTCACCATTGAACTCGTTCGATGCGGTTCGCGCAGCCTTGACAGCGACAACCTTGCCAGCAGCTTCAAAGGGTTGCGAGACTCCATTGCCGAAAGCCTCGACGTTGACGACGGCGATGCGAGGCTTGAATGGCGGTACAGCCAAGTCAAGACAACGGCCAAAGCTGGGGTGATTGTGAAATTCGATATAATGTTATGAGCGACACGCCAAAATGGGAATGCGGTAAAATAACTCACGAGGCACGGTATCGCGGCAGGCATCCTAAGCCGTGGATTGGTTTAGCGCCTCCAACCCGTCAGAACAACATTGAGACAGAGGCTAAAATCCTCCGCGCCTTCGTCGCCGAAGTTGAAAATCGGTCGAAAACAGTATCGCAACGCGATGCGTGGCCAATCATGAAACAAATCCTCTCCGAATACCCAAAAGGTTGACTATGGACGAAAAGGATAAAATGAGAGATCGGCAACTATTTCCAACCGATTCCAGTGGTTACGATGTCCCCACACGCGACTGTCAGGCCGATGCGACGGGGCATTGTTCGTACCCGAGTTGTCCCAAGCGTCCCGGCTGGCCGTGTCCGTTGGTTCCGAATCCGAATCATCCAAACCCAAACGCCGGTCTGGCGCAGAAGGCGAAAGGAAGGTGGACGACATGAAATTCTTCGTCATATACTGTTGCCTGTCCTCGCTGTGCTGCGGATTAGCCGTGGCGACAGGCTCATGGTGGTTTCTGGTGAGCGGCGTGTGCTTCACGGTCGCGGCGGCGATGGACAGGCCGAAATTAAAAGATTGACGAGTGAACGCCGATATGCCAATTTGTCTGCGGTATGACAGTATTGTCCCGCAGACTTTCTTTGCGTGGGTGGAAATTCCATCCCACAGGACGAACTTTCATACCACGCCCACGCAAAGTCTTTTCCTCTCGTCATTCCCCAAAAAGGAGCGGTGGTTCGCTTTGCGCGTCGTATTGGCCCTGTATCAGCGGGCAACGTGCAGCAGACGCCACGCCCCGGACAACCGCTCACGCGATGGAGTAGCAACCCAAGCCCCGATTAAGGCCGCAAGCTACCTGACGGCCATGAAGGGTGATGCTGGAGGGAGAAAGGCTAACGCTTGGCTCCGAAGGAACAGACAGGCTCCGTACGAGGCTGTGACCAAACACGGCAGGGAAAGCGTCTGCTTTCACCAAAGGAACAATTTATTTGTACAGTCTCAAGTCGGTTTAACCCCTTAACCCCAATCCAAGTCGTTAAAATGAAAGGAAAGTATGAGATGTCCTGGCTGTAATAAATTCGTCAGTTACGATGAGCCTCAATGTGAAGTTCAATCGGTCGAAGTCGATGGCAACATTCTGCGAGCCAGCGTCACCGTTCAGCTTAACTGCCAGGATTGCGGCGGCACGTTGAAAGATGCTGAAATTGAGGCTGAGGCCGAGATCGAACATGAGTGCGCCGAGGACGCCGAAAAAAACAAGGAGTGGAAAGATGGCGACAACGAATTCGAGGTTGAAAACGACGGGGACGCAGAGGGAACAAATCGCACAGAAACCAAAGACCGTCACGGCAAGCCAATAAAATCAAGCCGTTACATGAAGTCTTTTTACGGCTTTGCTCTGGACTCTGGGGTCAAGTGCTGCAAGTGCAACGAAACTGTATCGGTGCATCTTGAGGGCGAAGAACAGGTAAGCTCATTTAATGAGTGCTGCTAATAACCACCCCCTGAAACCGCGCGAGGAGGAGAATGATGACAAAGTATATTTGCGATAAATGCGGCCGCGAGCAGGACAAGGAATTACACGAACTTCAATTTACTGAAGCGCGAAGCGGCGGGGAGGTTCTCACAATCGCAGAATTGTGCGGTCGCTGCTTGTGCCAAGTGAAACGCTTTTGCGAGACGCAAAGAAAGAAAAGCAAATGACCCCGCTCCAATCGCTCATTTGGTCTTGTGAGGAGGAGAATGAGGCGGATTGAGCCAGTGTATCAGAAGTTTGGTTGCCGCGTGTTGGCTCACCGCGCCAGATGCGGAATGACGCAGCAATGCCTTGCTGATGCTGTCGGATTGTCGCGTGGGTCAATCGCCAATATCGAGCTTGGAAGGCAACGTGTTCCGATTCACTGGGTCTATATTTTCGCGGCGGCTTTCAGGACTTCGCCACAGTCCATGCTTCGAGGATGCTTATGACCGATTTACAAAGACGAATATGGTCTTGCGAAGTGCCTGAATTTAGGCCGGTTGAACCTACGAAACGCCCTTTGGAAACTGAGGGCTTGGGAGAAGGTAACGCATCCCGCTCGACTGGCCGTTATTTACGTCCTTCCGAAGTGTCCAGAGGCCATCCCATGAGGCCGGGACGCCAAAGGCTCTACATGAATCAGCCGCGCTTCTGGATTGACCCTAACAATGCGGAGATTGCCAGATTGTTGATGATGGAGACAATCAGGTGTTCCACTTTTCGTCCGCGCACCAAAGATCAGTCAATTCCGGCGTGATGTCGAAGTCTCGTGGTGAAATCTTGCCTGCTGAATACCGCTCTGGAAAGCAGTCGCACCCGCAATGTTGAAGAAAAAGGTCCGCGAATTGGCTGCAAATAATCCCGGTGTAAGTCTTTGGAATCGGGAAGCCGTAGAAATCCAAGAGAACTTTGAAGCCGTAGGGATAGCCTTGGACGGACTTGAACCATGTCCAGGCGGCAGCGCGGTCAAAAGCCATTCGTTTCGGTCGCCGCACTTCAAACACGGTCGGGTCAAATGGGTAGCGGTTCACGCCTTTGTTATTGCGACTGGCCAGACTGAATCCCTCGCTTTCGTAAATCTCGACGTGCGTAATCCTCGACCACGTTTTTAGCCTTATCAGCGTGTCGAAAAAGCCTTTGTGAGAATAAAGGCACACGTCGCCAAACTGCAACGGCGGCAATGGGCTTGGGGCAGTCACTTGGCTTTTGACGCGGCAAAAAGGTACATGCTCGCAGCCGTGGCGGTAGCGGCGAATTCCTTGCCGTGTGACGGAACCCAAATAGACCCCACCGCGCAGCCAAACAAGACAATGCCGGAGCAATTTACGTGAACGTCGTCCAGAAAGGTGCGCCAAGCTGTCTGTTTTGGCTCCGGCGGGGCCGAATAGGATGAAACGAGGCTTGGAGGCGTCGGGTCGTTCGGTGCCACTGGAGGCAAGGCCGCGCTCATTGTTTCAACTCCGCTTCGAGGCGAGACAATAGCCACCGAAACCACATGCGCTCATTGGCCATCTTGCATCGTGTGCAGCGAGCTTCTGTGTCCGAATAATGCCACAAGTGCCCACGAATCCAGCAAATCAGGCTTTTCATGGGGTCAAAACGTCCCCGTCAACGCGCCGAAGTAGCCGATGCCCGGAATCACTGAATCGTCATACACGCCAAATTTCAGCCCGACATTGACCTTGGAGTTGATCGTCCAGTTGTGAAACAAGCCAGTCGCCGCCCAGTTGCCGACCTGCTTTCCGGTGAAATCATAAAGAACACCATCACCAGCAAACGCGTACCACTTTCCGAGAACGGTAGGGAGATTGGTCAACGAAGTGCCGACCGTGAAAGTGACCGGCGTAATGAAACTGTGATGCGCCATTTCTCCGCCGCCAAGACCAATCGAAAGCTGCTGTGCGGCGGGAACGGTGATGTCCCCAAACATACCGAATTTGCCTTTGCCGTGAGGATTGGCCGAGTTGTAGAGGCCCGACAAATCGACACTGACCCTGCCATTGGTGATATACGGCGCATCGTCGCGCAGTTGGTTGATAATGACGCTGGTGAGTCCAGCCAGGGCGGGAATGACCGGCGGCGGTGGATTCGTCATGGCGGACAACGGCGGAACCGGCGGAATGTTCGTTCCCTGCCCAAACAGGGCGGCAGTGGCAAAGAGAACAGTTGCAAACGTGACGGCTGAGAGAATCTTCTTCATTTCTGGACATTAGCGATTTCTCTTGACTTTGGCAAGCGGTTTTTTCACGCTGGAATCTGCTCAACAGCGGGCCTCATATCCCGCTCTTATTCGGGCCAGCCGGTTCGAGGTGTTCCGGCTGGCCTTTCATAATGAATCGCCTTGATCGAATTGAGGACAAATGCGACGCCCTCAAAGAGCAACTCGACAAACTCACGAAGGATACGAAATCAGTGTGCCAGATATGACGCGGGATGAAATGCAAGCGGCTGGATACTTTAACAGACCTTTGAAATATCCAAACTGCCAAGACTGCGTTTATTGCATGAAGCCTTTTGGCATAGCAAATTTGTGGGGAATGTTTGGGGAAAGCACCGCATGGTGTTGGGTTGGAGAGAAGCTGGCAGGAAATCTCGAACCATCGAACGGCTCTGATTGTCATAAAATGAGAACTTTTGGGGCGTGCGGGCCGGATGCCAAACTATTCGAGCCGAAAGATTGACCGCCGAATCCATTTAAGGTCGGCGCAAATCCGCAAGAGCTTGGCTCAATTTTCCTGTGTCCACGTCCAGCTTTTGGACGGCCTTTTGAAGCTGCTTTATGTCGTCCTGGCCTTCCGTGACGGCTTTCGTCAACGAATCCACCTGCATGATGATAGCCGCGCTGGCGGCGGTGTCTTGGGTGGCTTTGGCCGGGGCAAAGGATTTACCAATCAACAGCACTAAAAGGGTGCTCTGAACGACCCGCCAGACGACGGTATCGCTCACGCCGAGCCACATTCTGTCTCCTTTATGGCGCACCTTGATAAGATCGGTGTTGCCGTTCTCCGGCGCATCCTGATTTTCTGCTGATGGTTTTTCCTGACTCATGTTAAGGATGGGTTATGCCAATCACCAATCCCGGCGGACTGGGCGGGTTCGAGGCGATGTTGGACGTGTTGGTTTGCTGCCAGAAAAGGCTTGTGGACTGGACAACCCAAAAGAGGGCAGGCGCGGGGTTCGAGAGCGTGACGTGAAAGGCGAACGGCATGTCCGTGCCGACGATTTGATTGGTGAACGTCGCAATGGGCGCATTCGTAACGCTGGTCAACGGACCAAGCAGATTCGTTTCATTCAGCAGCACGAGCGACTGGTCGCCTACGGTGACGAGCGCGGCAGGGTAATGGCCGGAGATCGTGACGGTGTTGGATTGGGCAGAGGCGGTCAGGGCGGCTAGGCTCAGAAGCGCGACGAACTTGCAGGTCGTGTGACCGTGGCGCGATTCGCGTGGAGGACATTTGAAAAGCCACGTCATCACGCGGTCAAATATGTGGAAAAGAATCGTTTTCATACCGATACAAGCTTTCCAGCGATGCAATGCCCATGCCAAACACCCGGCATGTGGATGCTCGGTGTCAATGTTGGCTTGTCCTCGTTTCCGTCCCAGCCCCAAACCCGTTCGCCGCCAGCCGCGCCCCGTCTTACTTTTATCGCGCTCCATCCACCACCTTCACCCGGAAGCGAGATATATATGTGAGCCGTTTCCTTGGTTTTGTCGCTAACCAGTTTTTCCGAATCAAAATCCCACGCAAAATCACCGGCTACAATTTGAGTTCCTGCCTCAACTGGTACTTTCACTCTTCGTAAATTGACACTTTCATTATTCATTGTTGTGGTACTCCAGTTAAGACAACGCCGCCAGATGCAACCCCGCTTAACACAACGCCAGAGGGTGTGCCAAGCAGCGTGACTCCGCCCGCGCCGGGTGATGAGGGAATCTCGTACGCTCCAATGCTCGGCGGATTGGGCCGCGTCGCGCCGAGGATGTCGAACGGATTTGCAGACTCATAAAGCCCGGCGTGGATTGCTGGCGAGCCAGCTAACAAAGTCCCCGTTGCCGTATTTATCACGGCAGTCGAAGGATAATTCCGCGAGGTCGTTCCACCGGACACCGACTGATACGTCGAGAATTGAGAGGGTGTGTAGCCAGTTCCGTTGACCTGCCACGGCGTTCCGCCAACCGTGTTGGCGTAAAGGTTTGCGCCCACGTTGCCGCTGGTGACAGCACTCGTGATGTCAACGTATTGCTTCCCGCCGTTGAAAATGTTGTCGAGCATGACCAGCCCGCCCCCGCCGATATTCAGAAGCAATGGCAGCGAGCCAGTGTTGTCAGACAGTGTGCTTCCGACGAGTGAACCGCCGCCGAGGTTGAACAAGCCGTCCGCGAGCGTCCCCGCTTTGTTTATGGCAACCAGATTTATCCAAGTGACACCGTTAGTTGCAACGCCCGACTGATTATAAATGGCCGCGTTGCCGTACGTCCCGTTATTGCCAATGAACATCACGTTGCTCCATGTCACACTGTTCATTGTGCCAGAGCCAAACCAGATAAAGCCGCTATCATGGTGATATTGACCGCCAGAAGCGTCCCAATTTGCCGTGTCTCCAAAGAAAGAGTTTTCAACAAAGAGATTGCCTCCGGTTAATCCGGTGGTGTTTAGCTCAATGCCGTGGTTCTGATTATAGATGTTGAAGTTGGAAACCGTAGCGGTCCCACTAGGAACTATCGCGATGGCCGTTCCAACATTTGTCATCCGGATATTAAGAAAGAAGCTGTTACCTTGGTCTTGAACGTCGTAAATCCCGCCAGTGGTATCGGAGAAATTATTCGGGTCAGAGGGAGCGACGTTCACATAGATGTTATTTATGATGAGATTCTTTACGGTTAATCCAGTCACCGTACCGCCACAGTTGATTGCCCATACGGGCGTTTGATTTGTCAGCAGGGTTCCATTGGCCGTGCAAGCCAAGTATCCACCACCAGTGCCGTCAATGGTTGGACTCACCACATTAGGATAAATGAAAACGCATTGAGCATTAGGAGTGGCGATTCCATTTCCACCAAGATTTAGTGTGACGTAATTTGAGATGATGCCGACCGCGCTGTTAATCGTGCCATCAAGCCAAAGGTTTGTTCCCGGCCCGACGTGATAGTAGGCGTTTACCCACGCCAAGCTCTGCGGATTGTTCGTCGTCCCGTCCATCGCGCCAGCACCGTTCTGGCTGAAATGGAAGTAAGTCGTCGCCCTCGCCGCGTCCTGCCACAGCATAAAAGCCGCGAGTGCTAGGAGGAAGGGTTTCATGGCACTATAATTGTATGCGTCACCGTAGGCACAGGTGAGGGCGTAGGAACAAGATAGCCATAAGTATCGGGCGGGGTGTTGCCAATAAAAACACCGTTGCTGTCGTAGCATTGGAATGTAAAATAATACTGGATTCCATGTGGAAAATTACTCACCGTGATGCTGGTATTGGTGCCAATGTTGGTGCTTCCAGTATAAACGTAGGGAGATGTTCCGTAGAGGATATTGTAAGACGCGGCGTTGCTATAGGCCGTTCCCTGCACATTGATGGAGAACGTAATCACGGAGCCAGTGCCAGCGGTGCGGCCAATCAAGACTACCGACACGATGAACAGAATGGCGAATAGCAGGCGTTTCATGTTAAAATGGTGAATAAGTTGCAGTAGGAGTTCCAACTGTATAAGTCTCCGAGAAATACTCACCCGGTTGAAGGTGAATAGTGATGTCCCCTGTAACAGATGAAAATATCTGAGTTCCGTTTTTCTTGAAAGATGTTCCAGTGACAGTAGGATTGTCAATATAAACCTCAATGTTGACGTTAAGCGGGTTTGTCCAATTCACCCCCGTCGCAGGAAATGTGATAGAAGTAGGGGCAACAAGATTACTTCGCAACGATATGTATCCTTGAGCGGCAGTGATCGTATTTGTCACGGCTAAAGAGTTTGTTACGCCTGCCGTCCCGTCGCCATACCCAACAATCACTCCAAGCGGTGATACCATCAATCCGGGGTGAAGTGGATTCAAACTTCCACCAGATGAGCCTGTCAATCCATATCCAAGTATAGTATATCCAGCTTGACCATTACCCCTGCTTTGCATTGGATACATGGCGGTCGGAATTCCCTGAGTGTTGTTTTGCCCATTCTGGTCATAAGCTCCAATGACGTTAGTCGTCGTGATTAAACCACTCGTGGAACCAAGATAATCTCCAAAATACCATGCGCCAGAAGTGCCGCCACCGCCCAAAAATGCGGCCGCCGCATTACCCGCTCCAGCGCCAGCGCCAATAAAGGAATAGGAACCAACCGGAAAATTTCCGTAACTTCCACTGACGCTTGTTGAACTTGAAAACACCGAATTACCACTGTTTTGAAGCGTGGCAAAATATGGAGAGTAGATTCCCGGCCTGGCGTAAATCCCATTGATGTTCGTCAGGCCGGTAGAACCAATCGTGAGCGTGTCTCCCGCTGAAGCATACGTCCCCACATTTCCCGGCTGCGTGAATGTCCACAAAGCGGTGTTAGTTCCGTAGTTGGTGCCATAGCAGTCTAAATGCAGGCGATATAAAGGAGGCTCAGAGCCAGCAGAGGTTAATTTGGGAACTGTAAATCCTGAAAATAATCCACTTGCCGTTGGATTATTGAAGAACGAAATTACAGGAGAAACTTGGCCAGCATTGCCTGTAATGTTTGTCGTGTATAGATAAATATCACAGTGATTCAACACATTTGGCAAAAGCCCTTGAATGTTGGAAATACAGATCGAATTCGTCACGTTAACCACGTAGTTGCTCCTCACATCAATCGGCCAATTCGTCCAGTTCTGGCTCCCACCGGTCTGCGTCCCGGCTCCGTCAGTCATTTGCAACGGAGTCAGCGAATTGCTCCACACGTTTGTCACGTAGAAATTGCCGTAGAGAACAGGCCCCTGCGTGCCGCCGTTGCCAGTGGTTGAGCCATACAACGCGACATTCGTCAGATTCGGCGTGTTCTTCACTTCAATCTGTCCGCTTCCATTGGTGTCAATCATTCCGGGATTGTAGATGGGCAAAGCGGTGGAAGGTGGAGTGCTGAAATTATCACTCCCGTCAAGATACTGTGTGTTCGTTCCGGTGAACGCCTTCCCCGCAAAAGCCCCGCTAGAATTGGCTGTCACTACCGCCGGGCCGACTATACCTGCGTCGGTCATGTTGCTTGTTGCCACAACGTTACCTGCATTTAACAGCGCCAGATTCGTCACATTTGCAATGCCATTCCCATTGATGTTGGCTAAGGGAATAACATTCGTTGGTCTTGCCACAGTGTTTCCACCCGGCACTTGAACATCCATCAATACTTGACCAGCATCGGCCTGCCATAACGTTGAATCATTCGTAATGTCTGCGCCAGAACCCACCAACGAAATTCCGTAGTCAAAATCACCGTTTCCAAACGGCGACGCCAAGGTTCCAAGGTTTAAAAAAGGATTCTGATAGGGTGATGCAATATTCGTTCCGTCGACTGTCAAAAAATGGTCATTTGGAACACCCCTCAATGAACCATATAATTGCACAGAACTGACCGTCAAATTTGGCTGATTAGGGGGAATAAGCAGTTGCACTGCCACATTCGTTGCCGAGGCCGTTTTCACCGTTGCCGACGTGACGGCGAGTAGTGGCGTGTTGCTAACTGCCGCCTGCCAATACGGAGACAGACTGTAATAAATTCCATTGCGATCAAAGATGTCATTCGCAACCAAAGAATTGTCCACCGCAAGCCGGTCAATATGAGTGTAATTAAATCCACTGTTGACCGAGTCGTCGAAGTTTGTCACTACCAGAACGCCGTTGATTGCCACAACCGCGCTCAGATGATTGTTGCCGCTGTTGATTCCAGCGGGCTGAACCCACGGTTGAAATGTCTCGCTCACAAAGCCTCTGTTCTCATACTCATCGGTTTGAATATAGCCGCTTGATGTCCAATTCAGCACGTCTGAAAGGTTGCACAAAGACAGTCCAATGGTTTCCACGTCATGCACACGGCTGTCGGAAATGGACGAAAATTCCCCAATTCCATTTGTCAGATGCACCGGCCAGCGCACCTGATAACCGTATGTGGTGGTTCCAAAATTAGTGACGGTGCCCGGATTGTTTGGCATCAAAACAGAATACGAAGTGCCGCCTGCCGGAGATGTAGCGAACTGAGTTGCGATGTTATAATTAGTCGAAGTTGCCCCAGCAATCACAACCGGCTGAAACATATCCGCATTAACACCAGACGCGGTGCTAACCGTCAAAATGCCGTTGGCCCATGATAGGCCGGTATTATTCACAGTCACGCCATTGCCAGTCCAGCCCAACGTTGTGTCAAATAAGTTTCCTCGAATCTGTATCCCTTCCCAATAACCGTAAAAATTCGTGATGTTGGAGTTAAACGATTTTGTCCCGCCGAGAATTGTGTCGCCCATTGCCCCTTGAAATTGATTGTCCTGAATTTGTAAACCGATTGTTCCGTAAAAAGATGACACATGAGGCCCAGTCCAATCGAATTCAATGCAGTTTGTGAAACTGGGATAAGACAGGGCCGACCACAAACTATTGGCGACAATGGAGTTTCCGCCATAAAATCGTATCGCCGCCTCCTCTGGAACACCGGCTTGAATAAACGCCGTTCCGCCATCCACAATGAACCCACCCAAATCCTGCTCAATTTCGTTGCTATTCAGAATGCCGTAACGGGTTTGGTTGCCAAATAAACAGGCCCAAATCGGGATGTTTGCGCCGTCCATGATGTACAGGCCATTTGTCCCGCCAATGAATGCAACGTGGTCAAACGACGGAGAACCCCACGCGGTGTGATTGGTGAGAACCACCAATGATCCCGTTGCATTCGTGGATGGTTGATAGAACGTGATATTCTTGAACGCAATGGAAACGTGGCTCGTGTCGTAAATTAAAGTGTTGCTTTGGCTTGTTTCTTCCAAGGTGCTGTTGCCAGTCGAAACAAATGATATGAACGCTCCGTCTCCGTCGCCTTGGACGGAACCGTCATGCGAGAGCGTGATGCTGTTGGATGTCAAATATGCACCTGGGCCGCCCGGAAAATAAAGAGTGCCGCCGTTCGAGTTATACACTGCCGCAGCCGCCGCTATTTCGGCAGTGCTGTCCGTCATGCCGTCCGGCACTGCGCCAAAATTGGTTACATTGATAAAATCGCCACCGGAGTCGCTGGCTGATGCGCTGAGTGTGACGCTAGAATTGGTGCGGTGCGCCGTCACGCCAGAGCCAGCGATGATATTGGTGATAAGCCCATTGGCTGTGTCCGTTGCTTCTGGCGGTGCGATGATTTGACCGTTATTGTTGACCATCACGGTTCGCTGGCCAAGCACGGGCCATGTCATTACAAGAAGCAGAATGAAAATTAAACGGTTCACGAGAGTTGGCAGTAAAGATTTGCTTCGATCAGGGAAAGTTGGCCGGTGTCGCACGTCTCAAATCCGGCGTTTACTGCGGTTGTCGTCAGTGCTGAGGCGGAAATGGCAATGCCATAGATTTTGCAGACCAGCACCAATTCGACGATTATCAATTCGAGCGGCGTTAATTGCTGAAAGAGTTTGGCTGTGACCAACACCGTATCAATCGTTCCAGGACTGCCTTCGGTAATCCATTCCGACACCGTTTCGCACAAGTCCAACCCGCCGCTTGAAGTTTCCTGATAAGGCTCTGATTGAACCAGCAGTTGAGCGACAGTTTTGCCGGTGCCTGATGCCGTCCACAACGCGCCAACAAGAAGCATCTGCAACCGCCCAGCGTCAACCGCTTGCAGAACCGCGCCAGCGGCAAGGAGTGTGTTTGGCGTGCCAGCGGAACCGTTTTGAAGCCACAGAAGCCCCACGCGAGCCAGCCTCAGATCGCCTATATCCGCTGCCTGAAACGTGGCCCCGGACGCTTGTACCGCCTCTGGGGTGCATGTAGGCATCTATTACCCCCAAATTGCCAATAGTTCCAAATCGACGAAGATGTTCTGCTTTTGGAGAACCAGCGGCGTTCGCGCCATTTGCAATCCGATCACTGTCATTATGGTGTTGACGTTCAGAGACATATTGGTCGAATCTCGAAAATTAGCCTGTTGGACGTACTGCCCGACCGTTTCAGCACCAGGGTCGAAATCGAACGTGGTATTGCCAAGACCCGCGCCCCACGCTTCCGGTGTGAGCCCAATATAAGCGAGTTCCGCGTCTTTTGTGAGTTGGGTATGGTTGGCAATATAATTCGTGCCACCCTTGTAATTGAGCAGAACGAGTTTAGCCTGAACAAGAATGGCCAATCGCTGTTTGGCATTGATGTTGGGCGATTGAAAGGCCGCGCCTGCCGAGGCTAAAGAGGCTGATAAAGGAACTGTTTTAATGGCTGGCATATTACGTTACTTCTTCGGCCCCGCCGCCGTCAGTCGCTTGTTGCGGCTCCGGTTCGGGTGCCATGCTTTTGTCAAAATCCTTCTCCCATCCCATGTCCTCTTTGGAATGCTCGCACTTCACCTTGAGCATCCCATCGCTGGTGTGGCCGATGACGGTAAACACGTCACCGGCCTTGTAATCGCCCCCGCCAAGTGTCGCGGGGTCAATCGTAAACTCATTCTCCTCCGAGGCATCCATTGGGGGTGCGCTCGGCGATGTCATGCCATAGGCCATTCGCCTAGTCCTCTGGTGTCACCCCGCCAAAGTCGGTAATGCCGGCATTGGCATAATACGTTTCCTCGCCCGGATTCGGGTTGCAATACGCATTGTAGGGCAACAAGGACTGCGCCGTGAGTGTCGGCGTCGTAGCCGCTCCCGCCGCCCGCGGCAGATCGGCAACCGGCGTGGTTTCCCGCTGATGCAAAATCATCAGTTCCAACTCAGGCCGGACGTTCTGGACGCCTGCCTCGAAATCCGCCCAAAAATAGCCCATGTTCCGTGCTACGTTGTCCAATGTGCAGAGCGTCCCGGAGTTCGGGTCATACACGTTGACCAAGGCCGGGTCGTTGCACCAATTCCACTTGCCCCACAAGTCACGGCGGCCAAACTTGGTTTCGCCGCCGAGTTCCGGGATTTCACCCCGGTAAACTTCGCGCGTCCGGCGGTGCGGGGAGTGCGACAACTGATAAGGCGCATTCAGGTATTGCGAGTCGAGGACTGGTTGATTTCCAACAGTCGCCGTCTCGTTTTGGAACGGCATGACTCGCGTGAGGGTTCCCGGTGAAGACCGGTAAAACCGCGCCGGATAAGTGGCCGTGTTGAACATCCAATTTCCGCACTTGGCCATTGCGCCGTACTTGAAGAACTCGCCACCCTTCTCAAATGACGCGCCTTGATACATGCCGTTGAGGGCCGGATTGGCATTGCACAACTCAATGACACTCTGCATGTCGGTGATGAGTTGGAACATGCCGGTCGGCGTGAATTCGCCGTCGAAATACCCGTTGTACTGCAACTGAGGCGAGTACTGTTGCAGGTAATTCATCGTCAGCTTGGAAGTCGGCAGGTTGCTGTCCGACCCCATGTTCAGCGTGGTTAACCCCGCCGTGAACATGCTGGACGTGACCGCGACGGTCGTAAGCCCTTGCCCGCACGAATAAATGTAGTTGCTCCCGGCGGTGCATTGATACTTCATGAACTCGGCCTTGACGTACTCGGGAACCTTGGCCAAACCGCTGTAGATGTCCCGCAACTGTTGTTTGGCTTCCTCGACGTGGCGCAGTTGGTCCATGCACAACACGCGCGTTTTCCATCGGCGACGGAACTTGCCAAACACGCTCCGGCTCGCGCCCCAATCAATCTGGCGCGGCTCAGGATTGCAGACGTTGATGAGGCAATCCTCCGTCCGCATCTGCTCCCAGTCGCCCAAATCATTGGGCATATTGACGTGAATCCTGTCCCACGTCAGTTCCGTCCCATGAAACGACGGCCACGGCTGGAACGGGTACAGGGTGGAGTAAAGCAGGTCGCGTGGAAAAAGGTCTTGCACGAACTCCTTGAGGAAGTTTGGCGTTCTGCGGCTCAGGTATGAGGAGAACAAATTGCAGTTAATTGACATACATCGTTGTGATTGTTTCGCTTACGCGATTATTGAACGGGTTTTTCAGACATGACACACGCCATGCCTGCGTCGAGAATCGGTTTCGTGCGGAGATTGACTCCAAACGCGGCTGACGCCACATTCAAGTTTTCCGAATAATACAACCGTAGTCTTATTCGGACACCGGCAATGACCCGGCGTTGCTTCGATGCGCTATTCATCGTTGACGCCATCACTAAAAGCGAATTGTTTTTTTCATTGACCGCATAGGTGCAATCGCATAAGTTCAGGTCAGATGGCCAAAGAAAAGTCATTTTCCGACGAGTTGAGAACGTGGCTAAAACGGCGCGGCTGGGTGCAAAAACAAGGGGCGGCTGCGTTGGGTGTGTCGTTGGATACTTTTCGTTCATGGATTCACGGACACCGAACACCACCCGAAGCTCCGTCAATCCGAGAAGTGCGACAGAAAATGGAGGCGTCCAATGCCGCGTAAATCTTGGCTTATTCCGGGCGATACGGTTGCTCGAAGTAAAGAGTCTTTATATTCAATCTGGCACGCCATGAGACGACGTTGTTATAGTCCAAAATGCAAGGTTTATAAACATTACGGCTCCCGCGGAATAACAGTTTGCGACGCTTGGAGAAATAGTTACCCAGCATACCGCGCATGGGCCTTAGCCAATGGCTACAAACCAGGCCTCAGCATTGACCGCATCGACAACGACGGAAATTACTGCCCTGAAAATTGTCGTGTTGTCACCAAGTCAGCCAACAATGGCCGCACTCGCAGAACGCATTTTTACAAAGGCCGTCGTGTACGGGACATTGAGAAAGAGCTTGGCCTTGGCCGCAGTGTCATTTGGAGCCGTATCAACGATTACGGCTGGCCGATTGATAAGGCGATGACCACTCCCGCTATTCCAAATGAAGAAAAACGATTTTGCACAATAGGAGCGCACACGAAATGAACTCCCGCCTTTCCAGAATCACGCGAAGATTTGCCGCATTAAGACGCGGCCCGGTCAAATTTTACCGGCGCAATTACCGCCGGTTGTCGCCGGTTCAAAAGCACGTTGCCCGCAAGTTCATGCTGGCGAAGTTGGAGGAAGTTCGTTGACCAGCACAGTTTACATTTGCCTTGGCCGGGCTGGGGACATTTTGAATTTGCTCCCGTTGCTCAAGCGCGACTCTGAATCCGGCGTCAAACCGATTGTGGTTACAACCAGTCCATTCCACGAGATTTTTGAAGGCGCGTCGTATGTCGAAGTGAAGATTTTTCCATCCGGCAATCCGCAGGACATCACAGGTGCCGTTGAATTCGCCAAGCAATTCGGTGTTCCAAGAGTCGTCCAAGTGGCCGGGCCGGAAGCGGAGATAAAAAAGCATTCCTTCGAGCGGGCGACAACCGACTCATGGGCGAAAGAGGCATGGCGTCTGGCCGGTCAATACGAGCAATGGAAACACTACGCGCCAACAGTGTTTGACCAACGAAGCGTCCAGCGCGAGGAAGCCTTGATGCCCGACAAGGTGATTACGCGCCAGCCGACGATTGTGCTGGCGACAGGCGGCGTGTCCAGTCCATTCAAATACCGGAAACTGCTGACCAAACTGGTCGAACTCCGCTTCCGCAAGCCGTGGTTCATCATGGATTTGTCCAAGGTAAAGGCGCATCGGCTTTATGATTTGCTTGGCATCCTTGAACGCGCCAAGTTTCTGATCGCCACGGATTCAGCCGTTTTGCACCTCGCGCGGGCTGTGCCAACATTGCCAGTTGTCGCGCTGCAAGCGGATTCACCGGGCTTGTGGAATGGCTCACCGTGGCGACCGGAATACATCTGGACGTGCCGCCACCGGGATTTCCCGACACGCGCTCCGTCCATGCTTGAGGCGATAAACGATGCGTACCATAATGGATTGGCGTATTTGCCGACAGCGAAGCGCGAAGGCCGGTCGATCATCCATTTATTCTCAGCTTATGAAGGCATCAACTCAGAAGCGAAAAAGAACTGGCAGAAAGTCTATGACGCCGACGCCAGTTGGATTCACACACCAGCATATTTTGGTGTGTTCGGGCGGGACTCAAAGCTCGGCGGTGTCGGTGATGATTCGCGATTTGCGTTCGTCAAGGATGTCATTCGTATGGGAATGGGACGCGCGAAAAGTCCCACCGATACATTACTTCTGACCAAATCCGACACCTGTTTTTGGAATCCAAAAGAGCCGTTGCCAGAGCTGCCTTTCTTCTCCCATCGCACAACGCAAAGCACGGACGGCAAGCCGATTCATCATCCAGCGGTGGACGTATTTTGCTTCACCCGCGAATGGTGGCAAAAGCACGTTAGCGAGTTTCCAGACATGATTTTAGCTCGTGACTACCATTGGCAACGGTGCCTTGCGGAACTGATTCGGAAGCACGGTGGCCGAGAAGTGCCGTTTCTAAGTTATCAGGCGAAGGAGGACAAATGACCTCCACTCCCGAAACCCCGCCCCGATTGGCTCACAACGCAGCGTTGGCAAAACGCTTCGGCCTTGGCGCGGCATATCCGCCAGTGACGAAGCAGTTGGAAGCGCTGCCGTTTTACAGGCGGTCGATAAATAAGCATGGTTACAACCCCAGCCTCATTCGATTCGGCGACCGTTTACTCATGGCGTATCGCTACCACTATGACGCCGGTTGGCAGACCCGCCTCGCAATGGCGGAACTGGATTCAAAGTGGGCCGTGATTGGCAACAAGGAAATCATTGTTGAAAGCCAGCAGTCGAGCGAGGACGCGCATTTGTTCGTTCACCAAGGCCAACTTTGGATGTCATGGACTGAATCTGAATCGTGGGGGAAGTCGGTTGTCAAATACGGTCAACTTGTCGAAAGCAAGCAATGGATGGTGCCGACCCGATTTCAGCCCAATTACGGCAGGAACAACGGCAAAGCGATGGAAAAGGGGTGGGTGCCATACAGTCAAAACAATGAGATTTTGTTTATTTATTCGGCCATGCCAGACCATATCGTTATCAAGGCGGCTGGCAACGACAAGCCGACTGCGATTTTGCAACCGCCGCTTAAACATTGGCCGTGGGGAATCATCAAAGGCGGCACAGCATGGTTGCCGCATGGCGATGATTTTATCCGGTTTTTTCACTCGACGCTCGACAACGAATCCAATGTAAATTCCGTCAATAACCCGAATCGCCGGTATTACATTGGCGTGATGAGCCGGAGCAAACTCGCCTCAAAACCGTTGCTCTACGGCAGCGAGGATTCTGAAATGACCGAGACGGAGCGGAGCGCGTGCCGTTCGTATAAGGGTAATGTCGTTTTCGTGAGCGGGGCCATTACGCTGCCGGACGGGAGTTTTGCAATCTGTGTTGGCATAAACGACAGCGAAACAGCAATCCTGAGAGCCAAGCCGGATGATCTCCACCTTTAATCATATCGCACGGCGTCTTGAAGCGACAAACCCCCGCTTGGAGGGCTGGTGCGAATTGGACAAGGCTTTTGCGTTGGCCGCAACCACGTTTGCATTGCGCCCGCTGGTTTCCGTTGAAATCGGGTGTTGGGCGGGCCGTTCCGTCCTGCCTGTCGCCCTGTCTCTGCAAGAAATTGGCCGTGGAATCATTCACTGTATTGAGCCGTGGAGTCCACAAGCGAGCGCGGAGCAATATACTGGAGTAAACCACGACTGGTGGCTTAATGTGGCAAATCACGACTACGCCAAGAATCAGTTTTTCGGATGGGTGAAGGATACTCAATGTCAGCTATTTGTCCGCGTCCACCAGACGCGCAGCGATGACGTGACACCGCCAGACGACATTGGCTTATTGCACATTGATGGCGTCCACACCACTCAGGCGCGAAAGGATGTTTCGAGATTCGGTCCGAAAGTGAGCGTTGGCGGCATCGTGTTTATGGATGACATCGGCTGGCAGAATGACGGCATTCGCCATGTCCGCTTGGCGGCGGATGATTTGATGGCGATGGGATTTAAGTTTCTTTACGGGATTTATTCCAAAGGGAACGAATGTGAAGTATTCCAAAGGGTGAAATGAGCGTGAGGATAAACGAAACAGAAGTTGACGACGTGCCAAAGTGTTCGACGTGCGACAGGCTTCCGCATTTGTCGCTTGGCAGCGGCGTCAAAGACTTCTTTGTGTTTTGCGCTAACGGCGCGTGTCCGCGGGGCGGTTTTCGCGAGCAGACACTTGAGCAAGCGAAGTTGAAATGGACTGAATTTCACGCCAAGGAGGGCGAGGAATGAAAGCGCTTGTTCCAGCGATGATCGGGCGTTTGGGAAATCAGCTTTTCAGTTACGCATACACCCGCGCCTTGGCCGCAAAGGAAGGCCGCGAGTTTCGGTGCAACCCGTGGCCGGGAGAGTTGATATTCGACTTGCCAATTCCGGCGCGTCCGCAAATCGGCGACGAGATTGTCGGGGGCTACCACCAAGACCAGGCATCGCTCATTTACACGCGGAAACAGGTCAAGGAATGGTTTAAATGGAGGCCGGAAGTTGAAAAGGCAATGAAAGCGTTTCCGGCCATTGAGCGTTATCAGAGTGTGGCTCATCGGCGCGTTGGCGATTATCCAGACTTGGGATTCGTTGTTGTCTCGCAAGAATCGTACGAGGATTTAGCCGACAAACTTAATATCGACAATTTGGAGTTTTTCACGGAAGAAAAACCACACGCGACACTCACGCCGTCATTGCCGCCTTGGGTTGTGGATATTTACCTGATTACCAAGGCATCAATCATTCTCAGGGGCAATTCGAGCTTTTCATGGTGGGCAGCAACATTGAGCGATGCCAACATTTTCTCGCCAAACATTGAAGGGCTTCCCGGTGGCCGGAAAGAGCAGTATTGCCAGTTCGAGGCCGGGAATCATTGTAAACTTTCAGACCATGATTTCTGTTCCACGCTGTACCTGCCAGAAGTATGACCGCCACTGAATATCGCAGCCCAATCCTTTGCTCGGTGCTGATACCGACGCATGACCGCGTTGATGACCTGCATCGGTGCATTGAATCGGTGTTCAGCGAAGCCAAAGACCCATCTCGTGTCGAGGCGATTGTGCGGCTGGATTTCGAGGACAGAAATACGCTTGAACATTTGACTTCGCTGAGTAGGCCGTATCCGAATGTGCGGGCCATTGTGAGTCATCGCATGGACGGGTTTGATTCGCTTCCCATATTTGATGATGAATGCGCAAGACTGGCACGGGGTGATTGGATTTGGCTTTTTAACGATGACGCATGGATTGACGGCGCGGGATGGGACGCGGTTTTGGAGAAGGCTGTCGAGCAGTTTCAAAACAAACTGTTTCCCCGTTTTTACCCTCAATATCAGTGGGACGGCACTTCCTGTTACGAGAACGCGGCAGGCGGCACGTTCCCGATAATCGGTCGGCACTTGTGGAAACACTGGGAACTCGGAAAAGTCAACGGCGGCGGAATTGACCATGTTGTGGGAAAACATGAACACGGCGTTGACGTTTTCCTTCCCGGCATCGGCGTCAGGCACACTTCAAGGCATAAATGAAAAGCTATTCACAAGCGGGGCAGGATATTTGGTGCCACCGCCTCATTCCGTCAGACAGCGGCACGTTCCTCGACATTGGGTGTGGCGACCTGCAATGGTCCAACACGCTCGCGTTGGAGGAAATTGGGTGGATAGGAACGCTATTGGATATTGGAGAAGGCGCCTTCCAGTCGATGACTCAACGACCTAAATGTTTGGCCATAAAAGCCGATGCCACAAAGTTTAATTGGTTGCAAATAATTGACAAGATGCACGTTCCGGTATTTGAGGTTGATTACCTCTCTCTCGACGTTGACCACGCCAGCCTCGACGCGCTGCGAAACCTGCCGCTGGACAGGATGAAATTCAAAGTCATCACAGCGGAACATGATTATTGGAGGTTTGGGGATGAGTTGCGCGTGCCGATGCGAGAGATTTTTAAGAAGGCTGGCTATTTTCCGGTTCATTTGGATGTTTGCGGAACGCCCGGCCAGCCATTCGAGGATTGGTGGGTTAGCGAGGCGTTGGTTCCCGCCATAAAACAATCGGAAGTTGACGCTCCGAACGGCATGTATTGGGAGGACATCCTGAAATTATGAGCCGATTTTCAGAGTATTTTGACCGCATTGTGGTCATTCATCGGCATTGCCGTGATGACAGGTCGGCGCATGTTTACGCCCAAATCTACAAGTACGGGTTTAATTGCTCGTGGTTTTGGGCGCATGACCTCGTTGAAGGCGATGCTTCAAAGACAGGAAATTGGGCTGCTGTCCAATCGCATCGCGGAGTGTTGGAGATTGTCGGACAAAACATTTACGGCGACCGCGTTCTCGTCCTGGAAGATGACTTTGAAATCGTGGAGCCTGACCCGTCGAAGCCTTGGCAGCATGACGCGCACGCTGACAGGACGCTGCCGTTCAATGAACAATTCGCCGCCATCATCGACGAAGTTCCCGACGATTGGGACATGCTGTATTTGGGCGGGTCTTACGCAGAACCGCCTCGCGAACGAATCTCAAAGCACGTAATCCGCACAGCCCGCATGATGACCACCAGTAGTTACGCAATTACGCCAGCGCAGGCCCGGCGCATGGCCCCTCATATTGGCGGCAACGTCCCGATTGACTCGCAATTCGGCGAGTTCAACGTCAAGTGCAACTGTTACTGCCTGCAACCGCGTCTTTTCGTCCAGTACACCAATCACAGCGATTTACAGGGCCGTGTGATGGATAACGCCACGTCCATGCTCGACCCGAATCACGAAAAGATGGTCTGATGAAATCGTTCACAGTTTGTTTTTTAACGGGCAGAGATCGTTCCGAATGGGGATGGTTGCGAGACTCGTTTAATCGCGAAGTTGACCGTTTTGGCCTTGTTTCCGAGCCTCATCTTATCATCGTGAATGCCCGTCTCGGTTTCGACGGGATTATGATTGAGGGCAAAGGCCAAATCAAAGCGAAGCCTAAACCGACCATTTGGCAGGGAACCTATCGCGTCACAACAACCGACTGGTGGGCCAACAGCAATGCCAGAAACACCGCGATTGCCCTTTGCGAAACCGAGTGGATTATTTTCTACGATGACCGCTGCGTTCTCATGCCCGGTTATCTGGACGCCTTGGAGGATGCGATGAATGGGAGTTACGTATTGGCGGGGGCTTACGAGAAGCGCATCGGCATGACGGTAGAGGACGGCGTTATTCGGCACGGCGGTATCGTGACGGCGCGAGACGGACGAGAGGAACATTGCGAAATGAATAAAATCTCCTCCCCGTTTTCGTGCGGCGGAGATTGGCTTTTCGGTTGCAATCTGGCGTTGCCTCTCGAATGGGCTTTGGAGTGTAACGGCTACCCTGAGATTGCAGACGGCCTTGGCTTCGAGGACGTGTTATTCGGATTGTTGATCGCTAATAACGGACATCAAATCAAGTATGACCCGCGAGCGCGAGTCATTCAGGACAGAACACCAGAACTATCAGGGCCAATTTACCGCAAAGAGGACAAGGGGAGAGGCAAAGGCCCGCAAAAGGACGAAAAGGCTTGGAAATTGCTGGAAATGTTCCGTCACGCGAAACAAGCAAAGCACACGAACGGTTGGGACATGAACTTAAAGCAAGTTCGCGCTGATGTTCTTGCTGGCAAACCGTGGCCGGTTCCGCCTAATATCGAATTCGTGGATTTTTACGACAATGAACCTGTGAAAAATTTCAAATGACCGCCAAAGAATCATTCATCCAAGACGAAGCCGCAACGAAGCTGCTCATTTCCGTCACGCGCAGCCCGCTATTCGAGAAAGCTGTTGTTTACGCGAAGCAGCAATGGATGGACGGAAACAAGGATTTCACCGCCGAACAGTTGAAAGGCGTCAACGCCTTTCTTGAAGTGCTGCGAGACTTGCCGATTGAAGAACCAAAAGCTTCTGCAATGCCGCACCCGAAAGTCCACCACGATATTGACAACGTGGAACGAAAACCCAAACCTCAGAGAAAGAAATAGCTATGGCCGACACTACGATTGCCACACCTGCGCCCGCTCCGGCACCAGCCGCACCGAAACCAGTTTTGACCGCGCCTACGCCCGGCATGGCGTTTCCGCCGCCCTCCGGCAGTTCACCTGAGCCAAAGGCAGACGACGGTAAAGACCCGTGGGCCGACGTGGATAATGAGGTCAAACCGCCCGCCAAGCCGCCAGAGCCGGAACCGAAGGCACCGGAGAAACCGGCAGAGCCGCCTAAACCCGCCGCCGCCCCTGCAAAGCCCGCTACACCGCCCGTGCCGGTAGTTGATGATCCAGACACCAAGTTGCCGCCGGCACAACTCAGGGCGGCAAAAAAGGCGGCAGAACTACGCGCAAAAACCGCCGAAACGAAATTGACGGAAGCCGAGGCTCGCCTTGCCGCCGCCGAGTCAAAAGGACAGAACACCGATGTTTTGGCACAACGCCTTGCCGCCGCCGAGAAAGAGCGTGATGCTGCACAGCAGGAATTACGCATCGCGCGGTATGAGCCAAACGACGCCGTCAAAGCTGCTCGGAAAACGCTGAATCAAGTCGGCGCAACCGCCAAGCGCATCATCACCAGTCTTGAAGTCAACACACCAGACGGCGGCACCGCACCGGCTGATTGGAATAAGTTTCTTACCAATGCAACCAATCTTGAGCCGGGACCAGCCCTGAAATGGATTCGGGAGACATTCGGGGACAATGCACAACTGGCCATGAACCAGTATTTCGAGCTTACGAAGCACACGGACATTTTGGATACAGCAGAGCGCGAGGACAGGGACGGATTCAACGACCGCGTTACCCGCGAGACAGCAACGCGGACACAAGCGCGTGAAGGCTTTGGCCGTATGGTGACTCAAGTGCGGACGGATATTGCGTCGAAGAACCCCGATTTCGCGCCTTCACCGGACGACCCGGAAGCTGACGCCTTGTTTAAGAAAGGCAGAGACATCGCGCAACTTGCGACCAGTGAGCAATACAACAGCCTCAGCCCCAATCAACAGGCCGTGCTTGTGGCGAACATGGAATTGCGAGCGGCGGCGTACCCGAGGATGCGTTACCTTTTGAACAAGAAGGATGCGCGGATTGCCGCGCTTGAGGCTGAGAACGCCGAGTTGCGCGGTGGCGCATTGCCGCCAGAGCAACGGCCCGGCGGCGTGGAACATCCGTCAGGCGAAAAGACCTTTGAACAAGACCTTGAGGAAGCGTCGAAAGAATGGGTGCAAGGGTAATTTATGCAAGAACCACTCACAGCAAACAGTCCGGTCACGTCAATCGAGTGCGCCCCGAATTGTTTGGTCGTTCGCGTCCTTGACCAAGCGGGACTCTCCAAAGGCGGCATAATCCTGCCGGAAGTCCAGAGAGATGCGCCGTGCCAAGCCGTTGTCGTTTACGCCGGGGAATTCATCTGGCAACCTCACATGCAGGTGAAATTCAATCCGAAGCCTGGCGACCGAATTTCAATGCGAAGGTTTGGGTTTAGCTCAATTACGGTAAATGGCGAAGAATTAAGACAAATTGGCATCAACGATGTGCTCGCAATTCTCCATTGACTATGCGACTAATTCCTCTAAGTCAAGGCAAGTTTGCCCAAGTTGACGACGCCGATTATGACCGTCTGACCGTGTGCAAATGGTGCGCTAATAAAATTAAAGGACGTTTTTATGCCGTTCGCAATTCTCGCAAATCGGAAGGAAAGCGGAGAACTATTTTGATGCACTGCGTCATCATGGGGAAGAAACACATCGACCACAAAGACGGCGACGGTCTTAACAATAAACGGCAAAATCTACGACCCTCAACGCACAGCGAAAACGCAGCTAACCGTGGGAAAAACCGCAACAACACGTCTGGTTTTAAAGGGGTGTATTTCTGTAAGCCGCTCCAAAAATGGAGAGCGCGTATAAAATACGGGAATCAAAAAGAAACCCACCTTGGTTACTTCCTAACTGTAACAGATGCCGCCGTGGCTTACGATGCGGCTGCAAAGCAATATCACGGCCAATTTGCCAACGTCAATTTCCCATGACAGCCCAAGAACTCGAAGGCTCACTCCGCTACTTGGTTCAGGAGGCGATGAAATCCAAGATTCACCCCATTGCAATCATCGGCACGATGGAAACGGTGAAGATTGACACCGCCCTGATGATTCTTGAGGCGACGGCGAATCCGCCCGCCATTATTCCGGCCAAGGACATTCCACGCCAGCCGGGCGGGTAGGGTTTTGCCTTATTGTGAGCTTGTCAACCGCGAGGAAGATTGAGCTATGTCGATTGCATTACTATTTTGGGTCTTGATGATTTTGTGGCTCATTTTCGGCCCTTGGCCGTTTTGGGGCGCGAACACCGCAAGGCCGGTTGCGTTCTCATTGCTGACGTTTATCCTGTTCGCGCTTTTAGGCTGGGCGGTGTTTGGCCCTGCGCTACATCGTTAGCGGAGAGGCGGCGGCTTGGCCCATGCGGGAAGTTTTGGCTTTGGTGGAGCGACCTTAAACACCACGGCGGCGGTGTCCTTCCTGTCTTTCTCTGCATCCAACACTTTTTTCTGGTCACTGGCAGACAAAGACGCCATGAATTTCTTGTCGCTCTCTTTGCTTCCAGTCCACGGCGCGGTTGAACTGCGTTGAAAATGTTCCGCAATAGCCGCCCTGTTTATCGGCTTGCCCGATGGTGTTGTGAGCTTTTTGGCCGTGAGAGCGTCAATTTCATTGGCGACTGATTTCACGTCGCCTTCACGCGCTGCCGCTCTAATGTCGCGGTAAACATCCTTGTCAGGGTCGTACACTTCCTCGTCCGGCACAGTTGCGACGTGGTTCTTGTCTTTCCAATTTTGAGCCAGCTTGTAAACGTCCTCCGTGGTAGTGTCACGATGCTCGGTGATTCCGGTGGAATTCAAGAACGATTCCCAAAGATGTTGGCTCTTGGTGATTGCCCCGCGCAACGGAATTGGAACAATGGTAGTTGCCTCATCTTTGACTTGCTCCCAAGGACTGCGCTTGCGCCCGAAATAATCGCGTCCTGTCAAACCTTCCAAGAGTGGCCGCGTGATGACTGGATTGAGGCGGTTGCGGACGTACCCGAGCGGGTCAGTGACGAAATGGTAAATATCTGACGCCGGAGTGCGAAGGCCGTATTCCTTGCCTTTGTAAGTGACTGTGAATGGACGGTCGAAGCGCATCTGCCCTGTCAATTCCTTTTCAACACTCTTGGCAACTACGGCCAATCCCACCGCGCCAAAGAGCAACGCCGTCCGCTGTTCCTTCCCGTATTTCCCGGTCGCTTGAAGGACTTGACGCAAGCGTTCTTCACCGAAATCGGGAGCCAAAAAGAGAACACGGAGAGTGTCCTGAAAAGTTTTGCTTCTGAAAATGGCGCGTTGATTTTGACCACCAAACACGGCGGCGGATTGACGCGCTGCCATGCGGGTGATTTGTTCTGGGGTGACTTTGCCAGCCTTGATGTCCGCCGCGTAATTCTCCATGCCGCGCTTTTCTATTGCCAGCGCGAGTGTCATTTTCCAACGCGGGATGTAATCTCGAAACAGCCAGTCTTTTGACGCTTGTAGATATTCCCCGGCGACAGGGATTTTATCCAGCAACCCGCCGCCGCTGACGCCCTCTGTGGCGTACGATGCGCCTTGATCGCCCTCGTACAAGCCAGCTTCGGCCATGCGCCGTTGCGCGGGGTCGTTTGGCACTAAGTCCATCAACTTAAACGGATTGATGCGATGCTCGACGCCGCCCAGTGTGATTTGAACCAAATGGAACGGCCCTTGCAACATCGTTTGCTTAACGAATCCAGACGTGCCGACGACAGTGCGGCGAATCGGGCCTTTCCCCCACCATGACTTTTCAAACAATGCCTGATATTTCTTGGCGAAATCCGGGTGAACTAAAATATCGCCCTGAACTAGAATCGGTTTGCCTGCTGAATCGGTGGTTGCGAATTTGTATCGCTGAAAAGCGGGGTGATCGAACCGCACGTAATCCCCTCGGTAATCCTCTGGCTTGCCGGAGTCTGCGCGAAACTTCGGCTTCACAAGGGTCATGGTCTTGCCCTCATCTGCCCCAAGGGTTGTCCCGCCCCCGGCAACGTCCAGTTCCGGCCTGCCGTCTTTTGCGACCGCCTTCTCAGCATCGAATGAGCGTTTGACAAACTCGCGGGCGGTCAATGCCTGACGGAATCCGTAATCGTATGCGAGAATGCGTTTTGCGGCGTCCTTCTCCGGTGTGAGGCCCGCTTGCTCCGCATCGAAATCGGTGTCGTAAAAGCGTTTCTTGAAACCAGCGAAGTCTTTGCTGAATCTCAGATAACGCAAGGCTTCCAGTTTCTTTTGCAACACAGGGTCGCTCTCCCGATAATAACGATGCAGGTACTTGTCCAATCCATCCTCAAGCACCCCTTCGCGCTGTCCCCATGCCAGCATGTCCTCGTGATAGTTTTTGACTTCGCTTGCGAGTCGCGCTTCGTCATCGCCGAAGTTGGCCGCATCCAAGTAAGACTGTTTCAAGACAGGGTTTTTCGTTGCTTCGGCACGCTGTTGGAGTAACGCCTTGTCTCCCTCCGCATCAATCCAGTTGGATAGAGCGCGGAGTTTGCTGCGGTCTTTGAAAACCTTCTGGACGTTTCCGGCGAATTGCCGAGCCGCTTGCCCGCCGACAAATTCATCTCCATTCCACACTCCAACGCGCCGGTCAAGATCAGTGATTTCCGGCAGCGTGGTTGCCTTCTCCTTAATCCAGGCAGGCACGGCTTTTGCCGCGATATATGACCGCGTGAAAAAATCCTTCACTGGCACGCCAACAGAATCCATCCATTGACCGAGCTTTTCTTTGAATGAACCTTTCTGCTCTGGAAACTTGGCGACGGCATCGGCTAGTTGCTCAAGCGGAGCGATGTTTGACTCTCTACCGCCAATGTCCGTTTCGATGGTTGCGCCCGGCCGTGTTGCCGCGCCGGGGCCGGGTGTAAGTGGAATAGTCCTCACTTCCGGCGTTGCGGCTTCCTCACTTGATTGTATGCCTTTGGCCTTTTTAAAAGCCGCCGCCGCCTTGACCTTCTGCGCATCGGTCAGGGTTTTGTCTAAGTCAATGTCATCGATGGTTTCGTAAACCTTTCCTTTGAACGTGAACTTCCCTTTCCCCGCTGGCTCTGGCGTGGGTTTGGCCTCTGGACTGGCAGGCGCAGCGGGGGCTACATCGACTTCTGGTGCCGGTGGCTGTGCGTCCCCCCGCCGTGGCTCACTGACCGCTTGTGGTGATGTTCCGGCAGTTTCCCCCGGTTGTCGAAGTGGTGTTTCTTGACCCACTTGTGGCCGAATTTCTGGTTGAGAAACGCTCGCTGGGCTTGCGATGTCGCTGGCATTTTGTTCTCCTTCCGGTTCTAAGACTGCTTCTTGTGTTGACCGCCCCCGTGACTGAACTTCGCTTGGGACGACTGGCGTTTCTTCGGCTGCGGTGCCTTCCGGTTTCCCGGCTTGAACTGGTACGCTTTCAGGTGTTCGCACGTTTTCATTTTCTGTTCCTTTCGGTGTTTCGGTTTCAGGTTCCAAATGCGCCACATTTGACGGTGACGCCAATTCTGAATGGATGATGGATAGCGGCAGGCCAGTCGCCGTCGCCAGATCGACGCCAGCCTTGGCGATTGCAGCCTCGTCCCCGTATTTCATCGCTTGGACGGCCTTCTTGTAGGCCTCCGGGGCTTGGGACAGCATTTGGCTGGCAAACGCCGCCTTGGCCGCTTGCGCGAGCATCCCGCCGCCTTTTATCGCGGCCCCACCAACAATGGCGTCGGGGTTCACAAATCCTAACGCCGTGTCTGCAAGCCCCTCTCCCGCGCCTTCCGCGACCTTCCTGACGCCCGGCGTGGCTCCCGGCAACATACCTGCAATATCACCCGCGCTGGACTTGGCGGCGTAAATCAACGGTTTGCTGATGGATTCAGGGACAAATGGAGTTTCGGGTGGTTGACCGAGAATCGCATTGAGAATGTGGCTCGGTAGGAACTTCTTGGCGGCATCAATCCACTCGCCAGCATTCAACATGCTCGCGCCGAGCGATTCTGTCGCCGGTTCCGGCTCAAGAACCGCCAAATCGCTTGTGTCCGGCTCTAAAACGGCGTCTGGCATGGCTCATTGTGGTAAAACGGTGTATCCCGGAGGCAAGTTGCCGTCCTGTTTGACTTTGAACGTTTTACCCGTGGCATCCTTCACCCGTTGACCTGCTTTGACTGTGGGCGTGGCTGGAGTCGCCGTTGGCGCGGGTGCTGATGTTCCACGTGGAACATTCGGCGTGGCCTGTGGTGTGGCCGCCGGCATCAACGCCGCCCGTTGACGCTTCTGCTTGACCGTTTCCCAAATGTCCATCGCCTGTTCCGCGAGGTCATCCGGTGATTTCTGCGCCTTTATTTCCTTCCCGGCATTGTCCCGTTGCAACCCAGTATAAATGGCATTGAACCCCGCCGTATCGTTGTGCATCTGCGCGGTGTCCGCTGCAATGGCATTGCGCGTGGTTCCAAGTTGAAGCGATGCGTCTAGGGCCTTTTGACGCAAATCCAGCCCGCGATTAGCGGTCTTATCCCGCATACCGGCAATGTCGGTTTCGGTATCCAGCCTGTCCTCGTTCACGCCTGCCGTCTGGTCGGCTTCACGCGCATGTTCGTTCAACTGGTCTTGCCAATGCTTTACTTTGCCTTCCCATTCGGTTTTTTCCTTCTCCGTCTTGGCCGTCAGAGCCTTGGCCTGAGTGTCGGCCAACTGTTGCCGAATGTCGGCAATCTTGGCCGCGTTTTCTTCCATCTCTTGATGATGTTGCTGCGTCTCTTTCAGCCGCTCAATCTGATTGTCGATTTGCTCCGCGTGAAAGTCGGCCAACGCTTTCAACTGCTCTTTGCGCTGTTTGGACTGTTGAATCGCAAGATACAGGTCTGCGCCTGCGTCAAAATTGCCCACGATATTTGCTGGTGCGACTGGCATATAGTTTAGCCGGGAACAGTCACGCCTTCGGCGGCTCCCCCGGCGTTCGGGTCAAAGTTCATGTCGGTGGACGGGTTAGTTGGGAAATCACTGTAAGACACGCTGCTCCCGCCAGAACCGCCCGTCAAGTCGTTGAGCGCGTACCCAAATCCAAGTCCGGCGATGTGAGAGCCAATATTTACAAGCCCGGCCTGAGTCGGATTCGGCGAGGCGGCGTTAATGGCATTGATTTGCGCCAACTCAGCTTCAGTGGACGGCGCAACGGTCAAATACCGCGATGTCGGGCCAACGGTTGCCTGATAGTTTTTCTGGCCTTGTTGCTGTTGCGCCATTGAGGCTTGCGCGGCGGCGTTCAAATCGTAATTCTGCTGTAAGCCGCTGCCGGGGATTCCCTCATCAACACCCCACGCCGCGCCGTTGTTTTGAATCGTGGCGAGTGTGTCGGGCGAAAGTTGGCCTGACAATTCATTCACGATGTCGGAGGATGCGCCACCAGCAATCGCGGGAGTGTTTGGCAGGGCTTTGCCGAATGCCTGAAAAGGCTGGGGCAGAGAAATCGGGCCGGGCACCGCGCCGAAAACGCCGCTCCCACTTTGCGGCCTTGGATTGATTGGATAAACGGCGGCCATAATTTACAAAATCTTAGACAAAATCGCGCCAACTGCCGACGACGCGATTCCCGCCGCTGCCGATGACGTTGGATTCGCTGCCGCCGCCTGCTGCGCGTTGAACTCCGCAATCTGCGCTTCGACCTCTGGCGACACCGTTTGAGTGGTTGAAACAGATGGCAGCAAACCCGCCCAATTACCCACTCCCTGACTTTCCAATGCCGTGCTGGTCGTGCCGAGACTCATTGGCGACGTGTTTATCGGCCCTTTGATGCCGAATGCGTCCTGTGCCTGACCGAGTGCGTCCAGTGTTCCGGGCGACAATCCGCCTTCAAGTTCACTTAGGATATTCGATGACAGGTCTTGATTCGCCTGCCCAAGATCGGGGAAGACTGAGGACAAATCGGCATAAGGCTGCGGCAGAGCAACCGTTCCCGGCACACCGCCAAACGGCCCGCTTCCTGATTGATTACCGGGCGTGACGTTGTACTGGTAATTGGGATCTGTCGCTGGCGCACTCGCAACAGCCGTTCCAGCACCGGGATTTGCAATCAGGGGATTTCCGCCAGCGGAGCCAGCCTGCGGACTGCCGACAAGAGGATTGTTGACGCTCGCGCCGGATGGGTTGCTTCCAAAAATCCCGAATTGGTCGTATGCTGGTAGTGTGCCTGCCATATTACGACAACTGCTTTCCGTTCACGGTTATCCTGTCCCAAGTTAATTCGGTTGCGTTGGCCCGTTTGTCCCATTCTTCTTTTGTCCACACCTCGTAGCGAGCATCGTTAGCAAGGCCGTCTCCCAAATCTGAAACCCAGTATTTTCCACATCTGGACTGCCGCGCAATAATCCTTGTTGACCCCCATCCGATTGTTTCTTGTGCTAATTCACTCATAATCAAAACATTTTCGTTTGCCCGATTCTCGTATGGCCTAACTCGCCAAACGACACTGGAACTTGGTCAAGCGGACACCAATCTTCCAGTTCGCGATTTAGCTGTTCAACCGCCGCGAGAATATACGCTTGTTCCTGTTGGATTTCCCCGGCTTCATTTGCGATCACCGCTTGAACGCCGAGCTTCAATGCCGGGATGCTCGGTATGATGATGATGTCATTCGGATTGACAGGCTGAATCTGGCGCAACTTTACGAGAGCCACAACACCGTTTGAAAACGAGTTGCCATTGCAGCACGGCAAATGAAGTTCCTGCTTCAAGAATTTCGGGTTTGTATCCGATGGCTCGTATTCGGCCAACGGGAACATATTCGTCGTTGACGTGTTTGGGGCGGCGAAAGTGCCGACTTCAAGGTACTGCGAGCCTTGCGGCCCGCGAGCGATGATGTTCTCGAATTGCAGCGTTGTCGGATTATACACCTGACCGCCAAGATTCGTGTTTTGCGCCGGTTGACCGAAGTCGATATAATAAAATCCCGGCTGACCACGGGCCACGATTGGAACCCAAGCGTTCTGATCGTAGTTCCATACGCTGCCGATAGTGTTGCTGGATGGGGTTGCCTCACCGCCGAGATTGATGCTCTGACTTCCCGGCAACCCGTCAATCGTGACGCTGACTGTTATGCCGGTATCAATATTGTAGAGGAACCCGAATTGATACGTGTTTACGGAGACGTTGCCGACAGCAAAAAGAGTCGCGTTGCATTGCGTTGACTCACGCACAACGCGGCCGATGCGGCGAACGACTCCAGTTGTCTGAGCGTATGGATATTGCGCGGTCAACACCCATCCGTCCGACCATGTAAGGCCGTCAATGTTTCTGGTGCGGAGAGGTTGATTGTTGTTATCCACCCCGAACAAGGTCAGAGTCGAACCGTAATCT
>Ga0210394_10001299_pt1 | contig 41127 bp, 37 predicted proteins | sample IncBWC12MmetaG_FD_160121 | JGI IMG/M metagenome (GOLD analysis project Ga0210394, IMG submission 160121) | Forest soil microbial communities from Barre Woods Harvard Forest LTER site, Petersham, Massachusetts, United States - Inc-BW-C-12-M | ecosystem: Environmental > Terrestrial > Soil >...
ATCGTTCGATTCGTAGACAAAGAGCACTTTGCGAGGGTCGGAGCGTTTCACCGCGAAGAAACTGGCGTCGTCAGCGGGCAAAGAATCCGCGGAATCGATACGCACTTCACAGCGCGTAAGGCCGTACGGAACATCGAGAGAGGTAAACTCCACGCTGGCACGTCCGTTAGCGGGAACGTCCACCATCTGTGTGGCGATCGCTTTTCCGTTCACTACGAGCGAAACACTCTTCTTCGCCGCCGGCGTGTGGTAGCCGGAGATCACGGCTTGCACGCGCGATTTCTTTGGATCGAATACCTCGCCGGGCGCGTTAACGCTTTCCACTGTCCAATTGGGTTCCGGGCCTCTAGCTTCCGGGTGCAGCACTAAAGAGACATTTCCGGGGAGCGCCATTTCCCCGAAACTTCCCGGCATAGCACTGCGTTGGATGTCGCTAAACAAATGCAGTTCGATGGGCGTGTGCACCGTCTCGGCCATCGATCGCAAGGTGCCCGCGAGTTCGCCAAAGCTCGCGCGCGTGTCTCCAGGCTGAACGCTGCTCACGGCGGAGCGAAGAACGCCGGAATCCTGCGTCGGTTCTGTCAGCACGTGGACTTGAGAGGCCAGTGCCATCACTTGGGCCCGCTCCGAAGGCTTGCGCCCGCCGAGAAAAGCTAACGCATCGCGCTTGGCGTCAGCCAGACGAGTCCCGGCACGCATACTGAAGGAATCGTCGATAACGAGCAGGTCTAACTTCTCCCCGCTTATGCTGGCAGCAGAGCGTTCGATGAATGGATTGGCAAAGGCCAGCGCCAGCAGCAGGATCACCGCCAGACGGAATGCGAGCAAAAGCAGATAACGCAAGCGCCGATGTTTGATCGAGCTTTGCGTGCGCCGTTCGAAAAACATCAGCGAACTGAAGGGCAGAGGTGTGCTGCGATGGCGCCGCAGGAGATGAAGATAGACCGGCAATCCCACGGCTGCGGCACCAGCCAGGAACCAGGGCGCGAGAAAACCCATCAATGTCTCCTCTGGCGCAGCGTCAGATACTGGCGCAAGGCGCCATCGAGCGGCTGATCCGTAACCAGCAGGTGGTAATCCATGCCAGCACCACGCACGCGGTCCTGTAATTGCGTGATGTGAGACTGAACCTTAGTCCGGTATTCCTCGTGCCCGTACTCCGGCGTGACTTCCAGACTCTCTTGGGTCTCCATATCGACCAGCAAAACCGGCTCGCTCAGTTGCGGCCGGAGTTCCTGAGGATCGAGGACGTGGAAGAGGACGACTTCGTTTCCGTGATAGCGCAGCGGTTCAATGGTGTGAACGATGTCTTCGGGCGAAGCGAAGAAATCCGAGATGATCACGACCATGCCCCGCTTACGGAGGAAATTCTGAAAGTGGAGCAGAGGCTTGGTGTAGTCCGTACGCGCGCGGGGCTGGGCATTCTCGAGCCCGCTCAGCAGACGATAAAGCTGGCCTTGGCGCGTGGAAGCACGAATATAGGAGCGCACTTCGTCGTCAAAAACGATCAGACCCGCAGCGTCGCGCTGCGTCTGCGTCGTGAGGTAAAAAAGCGACGCCGCGACGTAGCGGGCGTACTCGATTTTCTTGACGTTGTGAGAGGAGTAATTCATGGAACTGCTGGCGTCCAGGAGTACCGTCAGCAGCGTGTTCGTTTCGCCGCGGTAGCGCTTTAGGTAAGCGCGTTCGGTGCGGGCAAAGACGTTCCAGTCCACATGACGCAGGTCGTCACCCGGACTGTAGGCTCGATATTCCGCGAACTCCTGGCTGAAGCCGAACTCCGGCGAGCGATGCAACCCGGCGACGAAACCGTCGACCACCGTTTTCGCCACCAGATCGAGCCCCGAGATTCCCGCCAGAACTGCCGGATCGAGATATCGCTGCACGTCATTCTCCCGCAGGTGGCGGCATAGTCTCGAGCAATCGGCGCAGAAGCTGGTCTGAATCGATGCGATCCGATTCCGCGTGGAAATTTAGCAGGATACGGTGCCGCAGAACGGGGATGGCCAGCGAAGTAATGTCGTCGTAGGTCACGTGATAACGGCGGCGCGACAGGGCGCGCGCTTTCGCCGCCAGCACGATGAATTGCGCGGCGCGCACGCTGCCTCCGTAGTTGACGTACTTCTTGATGAAATCGGGGGCCTGGCCACTCTGATGGCGCGTGGCACGAACCAGATCCACCACATATCGAGCGAGGCTTTCGGCGATCGGCACCATACGCACGAGCTGTTGAAAATCCAGAATCTCTTCCGCATTAGTGACCGCCTCTACGTGGGCTACACGCGTGGCCGTGGTGAGATCTACCACCTTTATCTCGTGCTCAGCGCTGAGATAATCCAGCACCGTATTAAACAGGAAGCGGTCGAGCTGAGCTTCCGGCAGAGGATAGGTTCCTTCGAGCTCGATAGGGTTTTGCGTTGCCAAAACAAAAAATGGGGACGGCAGCGTGTAATGGTTCCCGCGAACGGTGCAGGAAAGCTCCTGCATGGCTTCCAGCAGGGCGGCTTGCGTTTTAGGGGGCGTCCGGTTGATTTCGTCGGCCAGCACGATATTTCCGAAGATCGGTCCTGGAACGAAGGTCCACCGGCGATGGCCAGTCGTGGGGTCCTCTTCAATGATGTCCGTGCCGGTGATATCGGAGGGCATCAAGTCCGGGGTAAATTGGATGCGTCGGAATACCAGGCCGAGGGTCTGGGCAATGGTCCGAACCATCAATGTCTTGGCCGTGCCCGGGAGTCCAGTGATGAGACAATGGCCGCCGACAAAAAGCGCGGTAAGAATCTGGTCCAGCACCTCTTCCTGACCGACGATAACTTGCCGAACCTGAGCAAGAATGCTGTCACGCACCGATTGAAATCGTTCGACGCGCCTTTTTAGTTCCACTGAATCCAGATTCAACGCTGCGAGTGTGGCCACTTGTCATTTTCCTTTCTGGGAGTCCTCGAGCTGTAAGAGCAATTTCTGTGCGGGGCGGTAACCGGGCGCGGCCTCGAGCGACGCGAGCAAATGATCGCGGGCTTGATCCTGCTGGCCGGCTGCAAAATAAGCGCGCGCCACGTCGTATTGTGCCGAGGCCTGATCCAACGGGTGCATCGCCAAGACGGCGCTGCATTCACGCACGTCGTCAGGGTTCTTCAGATCAAACAAAAGATCGCAGAGCTTCCGGTGCAGGCCTTCGTCCATCGGGTAAATATAATTGATGCTCTCCAGTGTTGCGGCAGCCTCTTTGGCATCGCCCGCCTCTTGCTCCAGCGAGGCAAGTTCTTTTAATGCTTCCGGGTTGCGGCCGCCAATTTTTTCATATTCGCTAAGGACTTGAGCGGCTGATTTTTTGTCTCCCTTGGCGATGTATGCCTCGGCCATGAATTCGTAGGGATTGGCGCCTTCCACATAATCGGGATATAGCTGGCGCACGGAGTCGCCTTTGGCGAGGACTTCGTCCCAGTTCTTCGCCTTTGCGGCTTCGGCCAGCTCTTTTAATTTATTGCGCCATTCGTCAAAAGAAGCGGCGCTTTTGCCGACGTCCTTATACAGCCACTCCGTAAAGGCTTTGTCGAACTCCTCGGGAGACATCCCAAGATCCTGCTCGATCACTTCCGGCGTCGTCTTGAGCTGCGCGTAAGAGTGCACCATATCCAGGATTTTGTCGTCGCCCCAGCGTTCCTTCACGTAATCCAGAATCTTCCCCCCCTGATAGTAAGAGACGTTTATCTGGGTGGGATATTCCGGACGAATGAAGCCGCGATCAAGATCAGCCACGGGAAGCAACTTTTTGTCGCGAATGGCGAGCAGAATCTCCGGCGAAACGCGGTCACCCCACCCCTGAGCGACTTGCGACTCTTCGTGCACTGCAAGGCCCTCGGTAAACCAGCGAGGCACACGAGAATTCGTAGCCGTCAGAATGAAAACATGGCTCATCTCATGCCACAAAGTTTCGCCCCAGTGATAGGTACCGGGCGGCCGGCCGGAGGGGCTGTCTAGGGCTATGACTTCGCCAAATGTAACGCCCAACGCGCCCAGACCGGGCATTCCTAGCGTGCGCACCGCGAAATCTTCGTGATCGGGATAAAGCTCCACTTGCACGGGGCCGGGGAGCTTCATCTTGTATTTTTTTTCGTAGGTGGCAATTATGCGCTTCAACTCCGCGCGCACGTAGGGCAGCAGCAGGTCGGCTTCTTTTTTGTTCAGCTTGATAATAGTGGTGTCGTCTTTGAACGTTACGAAGTTCTTATAGCTGTCGAGCAGGCGGAGGCTGTTTACAGTGGCGGCGTCGCGATAGCCATTGTCGTAGGACATCTCGAGCTGCTGCAGCGGTTCTTCCGTTTCGCCAAAACGCATGAGCTGGATGCCTAATTCGGAGCGCGCCGACCACAACCGGGGATCGGCTTCAATCGCTTTGCGGTAGTAGGCGATGCTGTCGTGGAACCGCATGTTGAGTGTCAGATGGTGCCCGACGATAGCGTAGGCTTCGCCGTAAGTCGGATTCACCTGCCGCACCTTCGCAAACCAGTCATCCGGAGAGCGGTCCGCCAGGACTTCAATGGTGGCATGAAGAGCCATGGCATCCAGGGCTTCGGGCGAAATTTTCAGCGCCTCGTCCGCTTCTGCCGCAGCGGCCTTTGAGTCGTAATCTTCCAGCGCCAGCCGGGCCATCAACTCGTGCGCTTCTACGAGCTTGGGATCGAGTTCAACGGCTTTTTTCGCTTCGTCGACAGCCTTATTGTCGAACCCGTCGGCGCTTACCAGAGCCAATCCGAGATAAGCCTGTGCATTCTTCGGATCGCGCTGGATCGCCTCATTGAAGAGATCTGCAGCGTCCTTATTATTGAAGCGCTCGTGCATCAGGCGGCCCCAGCGTACACGATAATTGGCATTGTTAGGCGACTGGCTCACAGCGGTACGGAATTCGTTGTTCGCTTCCTGATACATCTCCAGGCCCCAGAATCCTTCGGCGCGGATCGTCGGTTCGCGCGACTGAGTCAGGGACTCAAAGCATGTTTTAGACTGATCACGATGTCCATGGTTCCTCAGACCTTGACATTCCTCGGGCGTGGCTGCGAGGGCAAAGCTCGCACCGGCAAGCACAGCGATCAGCCCCGCAACAAAAAACGAAGCTCGAATCTTCCCCCTCACTTATCAAGCTCCTGCTGCACTCGCGCCAACTCCACGAGAGCGGCGGTAAGCTGGCTTTTATATTCGTCTTCGGGCATGGCCGCTTTTTCGTATTTCAGCTTGTCGATCTTTTGCTCCAGCTCTTCTTTCTTCGCCAAAAGATCGCGTTTGGCTGGATCGGCAGCAGCCCTCTGCGCCTGACCGATCCGCACTAGAGTGATGGTTGAAAGCAGGAGCCCTTCGTTGCCTTCAGTGGCAGGGGCGCGCACAGGATCGCCCTTGCCGGTGTCCTCGAATTGCGGATGTTCCGTGGCCAGACGCTTCTGGGACTCGTAGAACTCGGTCGTTTTGCGCTCCGCGTATTGGAACGCCTCGAGAGCGCTGATGGATTCATTTTTGTCTACGTCAGCTGCCGGATCGCGCAGCGCCTCGATCCAGTAACGTGCGAACACCGTGGCATTTTTTTCCGTGCCGCTCTTGGTGGCCGTGATGAGCGCGCGGCCCGGCTTTTTGAGCGCTGCCACGGATCCTCCGCTGGCGCTCGTCGTGTTTACGATCAACTGCCGCTTGGCGGCGATTTTGTCACAGAGGCTCGCCAATTCGCTGCCGGACATGTCCGGACCGGGCAGATTGAATTTGTACTCGGCGCCATCGAAGGAGCCATGGCCGATGAGAATGACCACCAGGTCGTCGTCGGCTTTAGCCTCACGCGCCACCATGCCCAAAATTTCGGTGATGTGCGCGCGCGTCGCGTCCTTTCCCGAAAGCGTGTGCACGCGAAGTTCGCCGCCAGACTGCTTCAGGAGCTTGTCCAGATCGTTGGCCAGGCCCTCGAAGCGCTGCTCGTAGTCCGCCTCGCCGCCCAGTCCGGCAACGGTAATGTAGTAAGTCGCTGCTCGCGCGCTTACGCCGCAGAGCAATATCCAGAGAAGGCCGAGGCTGAAAAGCCAGCGCTGTTTCACACGAGCCCCCACTTGCGGCGCAGAATCCATTCCGACGAAGGCAGCAGCAGAATCAGAAGAAAAATCGCCGGCATATTCCAAAGCTCTTTGGCTTGACGAATCGTGATGCCCGCCTCGGAATAGGGGATTTCGTTCGGAAGTTTGGCGAGTTCCTGCGGTTGCCAATAGCGCCCGCCCGTTTGCGAAGACAGCTTCTCGAGCAGGTCCTTGTTTTGTTCCGTATGGAAGTTCTCCGCCACGCCATCGATGCGCTGGAACATCAGCGTATCGTGGCCGACGTCTTCGTCGCCGTGTTTTGCGGATATTTCCACGGTGTAGGTGCCGGGCTTCTCCGCCGTCCATTCGGCGTTGAAAATGCCTGGGGAATTGGGATCGGGCGTCATCTCCACCAGCGCGGCGGTATTCTGGGGACCCAGAAAATGTGCTTCCACATGCGAATCACCCAGCGGCATGTAATTCTTGTCGCGAACGTCGGCGGATATGCGCACGTGGCCATCGTCAAACAGCATGGGATTGGGAATCGACGAATAGACCCGGCCCGGCGTATCTGAGACGACCCAGCGCAGGAGTTGCTGCCAGAATTCTTCCTGCGATTTGTCTTCGACGGGCAACAGCATGCGCCAGTGCCAGGTTGACGATGTGGCCATCACTGCTGTGCGTCCGCGGCCATAATTTTCCGTAGCCAAGAGTGGCAGGTTGCGGCTTCCGGCTTTAGCTTCTACCAGCACGGCAGCCCCCGGCTTCGGCGTGCCAACTTCCTCGTAATCCATTACGGGAGGAAGTTTCTTCCAGCGGTCGATGTTTTTAGCCGGATCTTCCAGCAGCCGGCAAATAATGCTCTCCGCTCCTGCCGGCGTAAGCTCAACCGTCGCTTGTTCGCGGTGAAAGGTGCCCTTGCGACTGGGGAGTACCACTGGAAGCAGATCCGCCATCGACGATATGCCCCAGCCTCCATCTGCCAGCGAGTAACGCCCGCCCAGCAGCAGCAGACCGCCGCCCCGCCGGTCGACGAAATCCTTGATCAACTGCTGCTGTACTGGCGTGAAGTAATTCGCCTCCACTGAACCGATGATGATGCCCTGATAGGGAAAGAGGTCTTCGACTTTGCTCGGGAATCCCTCAGCGAGTTCTTTCGGATCGGCAATCCCCTGGCGATAAATCTTGTTTTCGCTCGTGCGCATCATGGACGAGATTTGCACGATGCGATCGTCGTCTTCCGCACGCCGAATGAACTTGTACTCCCATCGCGGCTCACCCTCTATATAAAGGATGCGCCGCTTTTCCGACTTGACGTCCACCAGGCGAGTAAGCGCGTTGTTGGCGCGGTTTTCTTCTCCGGGAAGGGGATCGATGGAAAAGGAAAGAGGTTTGGCCCCGGCTGCGCCGGCATCGAACAGCAGATTTTCCGTTTGGATGTTGCCGTCGGGACCGAAAGTGATATCGCGCGTCGTGAGTACCTTAGCGCCGTCGCGCACCGCCAGGATGCCCTTGTGTCCGGAGTATCCGCGCTGGTGAAAACTGACGCTTGCGGCCAGGCGCGAATCGGCCAGCGCGCGGGGCGGCAGGCTCACATCGTTGATCTCTACGTCTTGATACTGCTCACGGCCGAATCCCACCGTGTGCACGGGAATATGCCGGCTGCGCAGCGCCGAGATCGTATCCAGATCGATTCCACCGGAATTATCGGAGCCGTCGCTCAGCAGCACCACAGCTCCGATGGGCAGGTCGGTAGTTTCATCGGCCAACTGCTTGAGGCTATCTCCAATGCGCGTCACAGGGGCGGCGGCGTGGAGTTCATCCAGACGCTCGATGCGGTTCAGTTTGCTGTCCATCCGGTAAAGGCGCGTCTGGAATCTTTTCTGCAGACCTGAAAGCATGCCGCCCTGAAGCGCTTTGACAGCTTCTGCTTGTCGCGTGGTGCCGTTTTCGTTGATTCCCATACTTTTGGAATCGTCAACTACTACGGCGATGATGTTCTGTTGCGGCTTAAGCTCCGCGACCATAAGGGCGGGCTGCCACAGCAGAATGAGCAGCAGAGCGGCCATCGCAGTTTGCAGTCCCCAGAGAACACCCATGCGCCAACTTCGCAAAATAGGGAGAGTTTTGGGAATTTTGGATCGAAGCAGGAGCGCGAATCCCACGCTGGTAGCCAGAAGCAAAAAACCGAGGATCCATTTCGGCCAGTTGGCGAGCAGGACGAGTTCGCCCCTGGAGAACGCGGAAGCAGGATACTTGAATAAAAACTCGAACATATTATCCGGCGCCCAGTCGATTGTCGGTCGGTAAACTTAAACCTAACTGAAAGACGTTGCCAGTCCGAATATCGCTACATCGATTCAGTAATTTCCGCCTGTATCCGCTGGAGGAAGTGCGCTAGCGGGGAAGTTGAGCGCCTCGCCTCATGCGTCGGCCGTTGAGTTTTTCCCTTAACAGCATTGTCGCAAGTTGAGCGAAACGCCTTGATTCCGCACGAAAAGCTATACCCTGGCAAAGAGCAATTTCGCCCTTAGGCCGATAACCGATATATCTTGCGGAACTTTTGCCTTTCGACCAACGTGCATTCGCGCGCCGAAAAATCCCTTAGCCAAACTGACTCTAAGATGCCGTCGTTTGGCTCGGCGGATGCCGCGGCACGCGACAATGCCCTTCGAGGGTACCAAAATGCCGCAAGCATCTCCAGCGGTAGGCCGCGAGCCTAACGCCGGCACGGGGCGTCCCTGCTCCCAAGTTTTGTCGATATTATTTGTCGAGGCCGTACGACGCGTGGTCGTAGCTACCGGTCAGCTTCACAGGCAGAATTTCACCTTTGCCCCGGGACTTTGCGAACAGCGGCTCGACGACTCGCGTGACCAAGCCCTTCGGCCCGGTCGCCGTTGCCGAAAATTTCGTCTCTACCTCGAGCTGGCCATGCAAGTCGATTGTTTCATCAATGAAGCTGTATGTACCGTGCATGCTGGCGTGCGCGCCCGGAATCGTGAAGGAGAGCTTGGAGAAATGCGCTACGCCGTCAAACAGATCGACATGCCCTGACAGGTTCCCCGGGATCTTCGGGAGAGGCTCCTTCTCGTCTGGCAGTTTTTGCCCTTGAGCACGAAGGCTGAGCTCGCTTACGCCGTGTTGTGTCTTCTCTTTCGTGAACGCGACGCCGGTCAGTTCGAAATCGCCGCCCAGCCGCACACGCTGAATGAACGGCGGGCGCCCGCCGGGAACTGTCACATGCGCCTGGAAGGAAATAGGTCCGGTCATGGCAGGCGTCTGTTCCGGCGCCAGCAGACGTAACCAGTCCTCAATTCTTCCCCCGGCATCGTTCACTTGCAGCGAGGCGACTTTCGAATGAGGATTCGTTTTCCCGGCCACTTCTCCGGCAACTGCAAAGCTCGTCTTTTCGACGTCACCGCGGATGCTCTGCAGATTCACATCTCCGTTCGTGCAGTTGACCTCGGCTTGAAATTGCGTCCGCAGGTGGATCGGATGAGCGGCGGACTTTACTTCGAAATCGGGTGTATCGGTTGTGCCTTGTACGCGAAGAGCTCGTGCTGGTCCCGCGAAACTACCTTGCGAGGACAGAGTTCCCGCAATGCCCCCTAAAGAACGGAGCTTAGCGTCTCTAAACGTGTATGTTCCGGAAAGCGGTGTAGCGGCAATATCTGTCGTATCCCACGGACCGAATTGGCCATCCGCGCCCACAAGACCCGGCGGCAGCGGATTATCGACAGTGGCGTGGAACGCCGTTGGCTTACCCTGAACGAACGTGCCAAATGTGAGCCGGTGGACGTTAAATACCAGTGGCTGTTTCTTGCTGGGGAATTCGATGACCGCCCGGTCGACAACGATTTCCGCTATGGTGGTTGAACTCGCGTTGGAGCTGCTATTGGAACCCGTTTCGCTGGCGCCGGACTTTGATTTCTGCTTCTTTTGCCCCATGTCCAGTCGCACGTCTTCCAAGTGCATGACTTCGACCCGCTTGCGGAATAGGCCCCGATAATTTGCCCGGATCGTCAACCTTTCAGCGGTAAGTAACGGAAGTCCGCCGGAATTGCCGGCCTGCCGGAACTCCACTCGTTCCATAACGCAGCCCGGGGGGAAATACGTCGTTCGAAATCCGTGGATCTGGACGCTGCCGGAAGTCACAGTCGCCAGTTCCTCTAGCATCCTGGCCTGCGTAAAGGGCCATTTGACCGCCACTAGAATCGCTACAGTTGCCAATAGGGCCAGCACTGCAACAGCGCAGATGATAAGAACTCGCTTGTGGACCCTAGGCTTGCTGACGGGCGGCGTCTCTACCTTGATCGCGGCTGCACCCATGACACCCAGAATAGGCGCTCGGTTCCGCATCGCAATCGGCCTACAAATTCAAAGAAACCGGCGGTTTCCTGTATGGTGCGTGTCCGGCATGCGAAGTACGTTACAGCCAACGGAGGTTCGTTCTCGAAGCGCCTTCCCCTGCAGAAAATTATTCCAATGCCAACTCCGATGGAGGATCTATGCTCCGGTGGTCTGCCATATTCCTGGTGACTGCGATTGTAGCGGCGGTCTTTGGTTTCGGGGGCATCGCTGTAGCGGCTGCCGGAATCGCCAGAATCCTGTTTTTTGTGTTCCTCGTTTTGTTTCTCGTGTCTTTAATCGGCGGCTTCTCATCCCGACATCGGATTTGAAGCGCGGCCTGACCCCATAAAGATCTTTTCGCATAACCATTGCCGAAGAGCTTTGCGACTTGCTACGAGGAGACGCATGCCCAGCTACCCGCGTTCGTATTCGCCCCATCCGTTGTGTACCAGCTATCTTGGAGATTCAAATCGTCGCACTTGTGCACAAAAGGCGCGATGGCGACCCAGAATCGCCCAATGCGCCCTGCTGTTCGCCCTTTCGACCATCGCGTGCATTGCCCGCGCTGATACGGTTACCCTGGATAACGGCGATCGCCTGACCGGAACCATCGTCAAGTCCGATGGCAAGGAATTGGTCTTGATAGCGGATAAGGCCGGCTCGACGACGGACAAGACCGGCTCAATCACAGTGCCGTGGTCGGCGGTCCGCCAGATTACATCCACGGCTCCTCTATACGTCGGCACTTCGCAGGGTACGACCGTTGCGGGTGGCGTCACGACCGAGGGCACTGACCTTGTCGTCACGCCCTCGAGCGGCCCGCCGCAGCGCGTTCCGTTAGCGAACGCGACCACGCTTCGCTCTCAATCCGAGGAGACAGCCTATGAGCGCAGCCTGCATCCAGGTCTGCTCGAAAGCTGGCAGATCAATAGTTCGCTGGGGTTTGCGTTAGCACGCGGCAATAGCCGCACCACAAACTTGGCAGTAGGCTTCAACGCTGTTCGCGCCACTATGCATGACAAGCTGACGGCCTATATGAACTCCATCTATGCGTCGAGCGGGCTTGTGGTTGCTCCAGGAGTAACAGCGGGGGTCACCGCAAACGATATCCTCGGCGGCGCCATGTATCAGCATGACCTCTTCGCGCGAGCCTTTGTCTATGGCAGCGGGGATTTCGAATATAACGAGCTGCAATTCCTGAATCTGCGCTCCATTTGGGGCGCCGGTGCGGGCTACCACGTTATCAAGCAGACAAACACCACACTCGATCTATACGCCGGCGCCAACTACACAAAGGAAACTTACTCGACGGGAGTCCGCCGTAACCTTGCGGCGCTCACCGTGGGCGATCTTTTCCACCACCAAATCGGAAAAAACACCACGATCAACCAAGCGTTCGACGTTTATCCCGAATTGAGCCATCTCGGCGAGTATCGCTTCGCCTTTAACATAAGTCTGGCGACAAAAATCAAAACGTGGCTGGGATGGCAAAGTAGCCTCAGCGATCGATATATCAGCGATCCCATTCCTGGCACCGTGCGCAATGATTTAATTTTCTCGACTGGGCTGAACTTCACTTTCAGCCATTGAGCAGCGGCCACATGGCTCCCAACAGAAATAGCCCAAAACGGCGCCTTCCCCAGCCGGGCGCAATTTAAGGTATTCACTGTAGGGCCTTTGGCGCGTTCCGGTGAGAAAATGGTCTGCCCGCTGGATGCTACTCGATTCAAGGATGATCGGGGGAAGAGCTTATGAGCGACTTTGAGCCGCAGCAATCTGGCTCGACGGAACTGAGGGATGTGGATGAGACGCTCGCCGCTTGGCGCGAGAGCGATCAGCACGCACACATCGTTCAGTTCTACGAGCGCGATGAGTTCCTGCTTGCCGAGGTAGGTCGTTTTATTGGCACGGCCCTTGGGGCAGGCGATTCGGGAATCGTCATCGCCACGAAGGCGCACCGGGATGGGATAGCTCAGCGATTGGCGTCGAATGGTTTGAATATGACCGTGGCCATAGCTCAGGGACGGTACCTGGCTTTGGATGCGGCCGAAACGCTTGCGAAGTTTATGATCGCCGGAAAGCCCGATCAGGAGCGCTTCACCAGCGTTATCGGAGAGGTCGTCGAGCGCGCGAGAATGGCCGCTGGTCGGGAAGGCGCGCGCGTCGCGGCGTTCGGAGAAATGGTGGCTCTGTTGTTTGCGGAAGGAAAAAGAGACGCGGCCATCCGACTCGAGCAGCTCTGGAACTCTCTGGCGGAGACGCACGCTTTTTCCCTCCATTGTGCGTATCCAATGAAAAGCTTTTCCCGGCGAGATTACAGCGAACCTTTCGTGAAAATCTGTGCCGAACATTCCAGCGTTTTGCCCGCCGAAAGCTATATGGCGGTAATCGAAGAAGAGGAAAGACGGCGGGCCGTCGCTCATCTCCAGCAGAAGGCTGAGGTGGTGGAAACCGAAGACGCCTTGCGCTTGAGTGAGGAGCGCTTCCGCTTACTGGTCGAAGGGGTTGAGGATTACGCGATTTACTCGATGGATCCTCAGGGCGTGGTCGCGAGTTGGAATGCCGGTGCGCGCAGAATCAAAGGTTACTCGGCTAAGGAAATTATCGGGGAAAACTTTTCACGCTTCTACACTCCCGAAGACGTCAAGCGAGGTCTCCCAGCTAAAGTCTTGCAGACTGCGCGCGAAGAAGGTCATTACACGGGGGAAGGATGGCGCGTCAGGAAGGACGGCTCGAGGTTCTGGTCCAACGTTGTAGTTACGGCGCTTCGCGACGACGCCGGCAACATCATTGGCTTCTCGAAAATCACGCGCGACATGACTGAGCGCAAAGTCCTGATGGATCGCGTTCAGCAACACGCCGAAGAGCTCGAAAAAGCGCAGCAGAGCCTGCGCCGGCTGTCGGGGCAGTTGTTGCAGGTGCAAGACGACGAACGCCGCCGCCTCGCTCGCGAGCTTCACGACGGGGCCGGGCAGCTCCTCGCAGCGCTCAATATGAATCTGGAATCGCTGCAGGAGGCGATCAAGGGTCAAATTGCTCCCAGTCAGAATCAGCGATTGGGCGAAAGCATCCGCCTGGCGAACCAGGTGATCAAGGAAACGCGCACGCTTTCGTATCTGCTTCATCCGCCGTTGTTGGACGAGGCAGGCCTGCCGGATGCATTGCATTGGTTCATCGGTGGCTTCATCGAGCGAAGCGGCATTCAAACGGAACTTGAAATCTCGCCGAAAGTTGCGAGGTTGCCTCGAGCATTGGAGATCGCGATCTTCCGCATCATCCAAGAGTCCCTCACGAATATTCACCGTCACTCCGGCAGCGTCAAAGCAAGCATTCGTCTCGCTTTGGAGGGCACCCAGATCTTGCTTACGATCGGCGATCAGGGTAAAGGAATGCCGTCCGAAGCCACACTCGAGGACCCAAAGAAGAATAGAAAGCTTGGCGTTGGGATCGCCGGAATGCGCGAACGTGTCTTGCAGTTGGGCGGCCAGTTCGAAGTTGCCGCCGGCAATCCCGGCACTACCATTAAGGCTGTCTTCCCTATCCCTTGCGCAACTGACTAGCAGAGCTATCGGGTGGCGTTGCCGTCGCGCCCTTCCGCTTGAGACTGCCGAATGAAGTAGTGGATTTTGTCCAAGCCCGCTGGTACAGCAATATCAAAAAAGCCCACCATCATCTCGTCATAGGTTTGATCGCCCCAATGGACTGCGCTGTCCGGATCGGGATTATGTGGATTTTTCCGCGAATTGTCGTACGAGGCGACCGCCTGCAGTTCCGTGCCCGCTTTCAAAAAGCGCGGAACAGCTAGCCGGTAGCTCAGTTGCCAGTAGAAGTCGTAGTTGACCCGCAACAATGTCTCCGCGCGCCCGTCAGGCTGAACGATGTTGTATTCGAAACGCTTTCCTCGAAGATGCATATGCGGAAAAAAGCTGAGAAGCGAAGCATCATTCGGCAATGTACCGTGAACTTCCACTCGGAAATCGTCTACGCCCGGCGGAATGACGAAGCGGCTGTTGGTCAGTTGCAGCGTCAATACCTGTTGCTTCGGCGTCTGCTTCGAAAAAATCAATCCGATGCTCGTCTGATCGGCGGCTGGGTGGCCTCGGGTTACGTAGTGCATCTGGAACACCAGGTCAGACCCTCGAGGAATTAATTTCGCCATTCCCTCTGGCCACTGGTCGGGTGAACTCCCCGGCGCGTACACCAGCAGAACGTCGCTGGTAGTGAATTCTGCGTCGCGCCGATCCTGTTCGTCCTTGAGACTCGAGGCCGTGAACGGCACTCCCACCGGGGCATGCCTCAGCCATTGCGAGTTGGGCGGACGAATGTAGACGACCGCGTGGTGCACATTTTCCCGCAGCAGCGGTCGAATCTCTGACGTCTGCACCCATTTGTCTTCGCTGAAGTTTGTAGGCACGATCTCGTACGTATACTCCACGTCGCCGCGCGCGGGAATAGGCACCGCCCTTGGCATTCGAACAATCTCATCCGGCGTAGGTATGTTCCAGCCCGTTGCCCACTGGCGTGCCGGCGGGGCGTCGCGCGAATCTCCAGGCGGTGAATTCGCCGCTGCCCAGCTTCCGAGTGTTTCGATCTCTTCTGGCGAAAGCGAGGGATCGTTTGCGAACTGGCCATATTGCGGATCGGCAAACCACGGCGGCATCTTTTTGCTCTCAACGGCCTGCTGGATCGCCCTCGCCCACCGACGAGTTTGCTCGTATGTCAGTAGCGGCATCGGGCCGATTTCTTGCGGGCGATGACAGTCTTGGCAGTGCGTTTGCAAAATCGGAAGGACGTTCTTGTAGAAGGTGGGCACCATGCTTGGAGTTGCAGTTTGGGTCTCGATTTTGACCGAGGAAGGACCCTTACGAGCCCCACTCTCCTGCGCAGGCGACGAAGCAGCTCGCGTTAGAAAAATCGCTGACACCGCAATGAGAGTAATAATTGGCAGCGCGAGCTTTGTCCGGGGGAAGGGAAGCTTACTCATTCTCACGCTTATGAAGGCCCATTTCTGTGGCTTCGAAAACCGCGAGGGCGCAAACCGGCACACGACCCCATGGGCTCTTGCCGTCTCTAATCAGACGCCGACCAGACTAGGCGGGTTGTTTCTTGCGCCCGCGTAAGAAAGCGGCCGCTTGGAGGATTCCTCTCCGGCGCAAGTCGCGATGCTTACAATTGTGCGTGTCGAGGCAGCTAGTTCTTCTTCTCGTTCTCCTTCTTTTTATCAGACGACTCGCCGTTCGATCTCGCGGGAGCCGGCCTTGTGGGTCGGGTGTTGTTCTCGGGAGCAGCATGGACGTTGCCCGACGGTTCCGGACGAGGCGCTGCACTCCGATTTTCGGGTGCTGGTGCGCTCGCGGGACGGTTGGGTTGCTCGCTTGGCGCGCTCCGCGGCTGGATATTCGGCGAAGGCCGCTCGTTGGAAGGCGGAGCGGGATTCGGCCGATTATCGGGGGATGACGGCCGGTAACTCGGCTGTACATTCGCCGGACGATTATTCGACGGCTGAGGAGCCGGCGTGTTCTGCGGCTGGCTGTAGGTCGAAGGCCGCTCGTTGGAGGGCTGAGCAGGATTCGGCCGATTGTCGGGGGATGGCGGCCGGTAACTCGGTTGCACATTCGCCGGACGATTATTCGACGGCTGAGGAGCCGGCGTGTTCTGCGGCTGGCTGTAGGTCGATGGCCGCTCGTTGGAAGGCGGAGCAGGATTCGGTCGATTATCGGGGGATGGCGGCCGATAACTCGGCTGCACATTCGCGGGGCGATTGTTTGGTGGCTCCGCCGCCGCAGGTTGGCCTGGCCGATTAGGCTGAGCATTAGACGGCCGTGCATTCGGTGCTTCGGCTTCGCCCACTGATGGGCGATTGTCGGGCTGTACTGAGCCAGGTCGATCGTTGCGTGGCGGCACACTCACGGACGGATTGCTCGCCGGCCGATTTGGCGCAGTATTCGCGGGGGCATTGCCTGGATTTTCCGGCTGACGATTAGGCGCGCCAGGCGCTCCCGCCAATTGTCCTCCGCCGCGATTTGGAGTCCCCGGCTGGCTCGGCGCTGCTTGCCTGACGAATGGGCGCTCGACGTTTGCCGGACGAATGTTCTCGACCTCGTTTCGCGCCAAAGGCTGGCCTGGGCGCGCCGCTAACGCCGACTGTTGCCTTTCGAACGAAACGGGCGGTGGCGGGGGCGTGGTTTTTGCGACTACTTGCCGGTTTGCCACTTCGGCAGGCGGCATGGCTCTGACCTGCGAGCGTCCGGCAGGCCCCATGACGCTATTTTGCGTCGGAGCTACCGCCGCTCGCGTGGTCACTTGCGCGTTTGCAATCTGGCTTGGGTTTACTCTGACCGCGGAGGTCGCCACCGGTTGAGAGTTTGTAAATGCGTTTGTGGGTACGGCAGTTACCGCCCCGGGCGCCGTTCTATTCACGTAAGTAACATTGTTCACGACGGTGGTGTTGTTGTTGACGACCGTGGTGTTGTAGACATTCGTCACGGTCGTGCGGCTTATGTTCGTATTCGAAACGTTCACCTGATTTACGTATGCTGGACTGACTCGATACCCTGGAACGAACACCTCGCGCGGACCGAGCGGAAACCAGGCAACGGCCGCGCCACCGCCGATACCGATGCCCACACCGAAGGACGGGCCGCCCACGAACGCGACCAGCGCCGGCGCATACACGGCCCTTTCATTAACAGGGCCCGGCACCCAAAACCAAGCCCCGCGGCCGTAAGCCCATCGTCCATAATGGAAAGGCGCGTAACCCCAGGGCGCATCGTCTACCCAAGTCCAGCCCCACGGCGCAATCCAAGCCCAGTGGCCATAATGGTAAGGAGCCCAACCGACAGCTACTGCAGTTGGTACCCAAACCTCGCCATATTCGGGATCGTGGCGCCACTCTCCATTCTCGTCGAGATCTTCGTAGCCCACCATTTGCGGCGAGACATATCGCGCCGAGCGAGACCGCTCGTCACGATGGTCCCTTTCCTCGCACCAGTCGTCAAAATCGTCGCGGTCGCGCCGCTCGATCTTGTCGATATTGGCATCAAGAGTATCGGTGCCGGTCAATGAAGCCCGTTCGCTTGACTCGATCGTGTAGCTGCGTCCAGCGCCGCTTGCCTCTCCTTTGCCGTCAATCACCTTCACAATCGTGCTGGTTCCGTCTTCACTGGCCTCCAGACGATATTCTCCCGGCCGCAGAATGGAAAAGGCCTGGTTCGGCGTATCGACTTCGAAAATTTCGTCCCTTTCAAGGCGTCGCACGCGAATGCTGAGCGTCCCGGCGGAGAGCTGAATTTGCACCGTACGGTCATCGAGGTTCAGAAAAGAGAAGCCGGTATTGCCGTCCAAACGGATCGCCGCCGAACCGATGTGCAGTTCGGCGCGCGAATCCATGTCGGCCCACAGCTTATCCCCTGTGGTCATGGGCCGATTGATCGCGGCCGGCACCCAATCGGATTCGCCTGCCGGCTGGAACGAAACCGCTCCGCGAAGGAAGCTCAGCCGGGCGACGCGGCCTGGCGGATCGTCACCATCGGCTGCAGCTCGCTGCGGCAGAGCGATGATCATCATTAAAGCCGCACACAAAATTGCACAAGCGCAGCTTGACGCCTTCATTTTAGTCAGCATGAAAGTATCCTTTTTTCGAAGTAAGGGAGACCGACCTGGTCCCAAGCACAATAACATCCGAAATTAACGCTGGACTACTCTGGACTGGGCATAGTTTGTAGATTCAGACAATAGCGTATGGGATGCCAAAGGCCCCGCCCTAGTGCCGCCCGCACGCGTCGATTTAGACGTCGTGGAATTACCCCCTTCCATCAACCTCAGAAAGTTCCCGCCGGAGGCGTGCCACCACCTAATCGTCGCGATTTAGACGGAACTCGTCGTCCTTGAGGCCGAACTTGAGGCGATCCTCCGTGGAAACAATCGCATCCTCCGGAGAGACGTTCACATTCCGACCGCTAACGGTCGCGCGAAACATCCGCCTTACGCGCATGGTGCGTCATTTCGACCAGAACTGTTCTGGTTTCGGCTGGGCTTCTCACTTCCCGCGAAAATGCGATGCGCGCGCCACGTATTCCGTCTGAGGTCATCAGTCGCACGTGAAATCCGAGGCGATCAACAGCAGTCATCGTTGCCGCTTGAGCCTCGATGCCGGCAAATTTGCCGGCGATCAAAATGAGCGCGGCCCTATGGTCTGCATTCATGTGCTGGATGATGTCAGCCGCAGCGTTGGCAAGCGGATCGGGTTTCGCGCCCTCATATTCCGAAGCAGCGACCCAGCCCATCACGCCGAAGCCACCGACGTAATAGACGTCCACAACTTCCATCCGGTGGAACGAGAAGTCCTCGAAATCGACCCAATGTTTGCTGTTCGCGTAGCGTTCAAGATAGAGCTTTCGTGCTGCCGCTACTTCGGTTTTCTTTACGGACATCACGTTTCCAAGCAAAGTGACCCTCGATGCGCCTAAAGGATCAGCGCTGGCGTCGTGCTGAGTCACCAGGAGACTGGCACGGGGGTCAGCTTGCAAGTTTTGTGTGTGCATAGCCATCGTGCTGATCAGGAAAATAGGGCGCCCATCATCATCTAACCCGTACGGCATTACCGATCCGAACGGGAACCCAGGCTGTTTGCGCGAAAGTGTCGAGAGGCTACCAATCCGGCCCAAGTAGAGCAGAGTGCGCGCTCGCTCGGCAAACGGAGGTTCAGGGATCGGGGGTCGCTCACTCGCAGGGACAGAACTCGCGTGCTTTCTTATGGATGAAGACATTTCGATTTCCCCGGAAGTTGGATTAGGGGCTTTGCCGATGGTTATGGGACAACCATGGCACACAATTCACTTGTGGGTCTGTGCCATTCTTGGAAATTGCTTAAATGAATGGCGGGGACGACGGGACTCGAACCCGCGACCTCTGCCGTGACAGGGCAGCGTTCTAACCAACTGAACTACGTCCCCACGCCTTTGCCGGAAGAATTACGAGTTTGCATCAACGAGGTAGCGTTCTGTTTTGCACTGATTTTGCGTCGATCGGAATCAGCTGCGTTTCCGAATCTCGGCTCTCTACCCTTTACGCTCAGGACCTTACGCCCTGCACATGCCTGCATCTTAGCATATTGACCTCCCATTACGAGGCGTCCGAGCAACGCAAAGTAAAAGCCCGTCACCATTCCGGGAGAACACGGAACAGTGACGGGCTTAGAGGAGGACAGTCTTGGTTTCAGACGGCTTGTCCGCGTCGCATCGGGCGGTCGGTTTTTTCAGAATCGGCCGCAGCTTCTCCAGCGGAACCGATATCCTCGGCACCACTTCGTTCAAGCGCCTCTTTTGCTTTTTTCACCCAATCCGAGCTATCGCAATGCACCGAGAGCAGGATTCCACCCTGTTTAATCCGGCCCTCATACCTCTTGGCCTCGTACTCAGGAATTCCCATCCCGATCAAGGCTCCTGCGAGACCGCCCACCACACCTCCTGCGCCTGCTCCGGCAAGGGCCGCCATGATCGGACCAGCGGCGATGAAAGGTCCCAGGCCCGGAATGGCCAAAGCTCCAATTCCGGCGAGCCATCCCAAAGTCCCTCCAATGACGGCACCCGAGGTAGCTCCTGTCGCGGTTCCCTCTGGGGCTTTTGTCTGTTTCTCGTGCGCGAAGTCTTTTGTGCCTACATTTTCTGGAAACAAAACTGAGATATCGGTGTTGCGGAATCCGTCTTGCCTTAATGTATCTACGGCGTTCTCGACACCGCTGCGAGTACGATAAAGTCCAAAAACCGCTGTGTTTTTGCCCGCCATTTGAATCTCCTTATTGGGAATTGTTTCGGCCTGAAGCCATAACTTCAATTTCGCTCTTGACGTGATCGGCACCACCCGCAACCTCGGCGGCTTTCGATTCAAGCGCCTGCTTTTCCTCTTCTGATTTCACCGGGCCCTTGAGTGTGACGTTTCCGTCTTGGGCGATGATCTTGATGTTGTGCGCGTCGGTCGATAGGGACTTGTCGCTAACCACCGACCGCCGGATTTTTCTCGCAAGCTCGCGATCGCTGTCATTCTCTTTCTGCTGATCCGCTGTTGGCTCATTCTTATTGCGATCGCGCTCGTTGGTTTTGGTGTTGTCTGGATTCTGGGGTGGCGGTGTGGCTCTAAGGTGCTGAGTAACACCGAAAGTAGTGACCATCGCAATCGCAAGTAGACCTAATTTTAGTTTTTGCATCGTGTTTGTCCTCCGCTACAAACTCGAAAATCCCGAGCCGGACTGTGATCCTAGCAACCGTGGATTACGGTCAGAATAAGGCGCTAAGGGTATTTGATAGGGCGACGGACCCGCTGCTCGAGAAGCTTGTGCCTAATTCGTGGTATCAGCCCTAACGTATTCGTATTTGCTTCTTAGGGTTTCACGGCTGAACACGACGTCAATAGCGATGCGGACGGCAAGATTGTTGGTGCCGAGATTCGCGCTCAGGCGGATTGATAAAGCTTCGTCAGCACGAACTCGCGGTGTCCCAACGCTTCCGCACAAGTCAGGCGGCCGTTGCACGTGCGGATCATGATGTCAATCAGCCGATCGCCCGCCTGATCGAGTGTCATCTCGCGGCGCAGAATACCGGAGACATCGAGATCAATGTGCTCGGCCATGGTGCGCGCGGTCTTGGGATTGGCCGTTAGCTTGATCACAGGTTCTATGGGATTGCCAATCACGTTGCCCTGGCCGGTAGGGAAGAGGTGAACCACGAAACCAGCCGCGGCTTGCAACGTCACGCACTCTGCCGCTGCCGACGAAGTATCCATAAAGTAGAGTCCGGCGTGTTTTGCCGGTGCCTCTGCCGGCTTGAGTACACCGATAAATTTCGTCTTTCGCCCAATCTTCTGGAGATTGCCGAAGGCCTTCTCTTCGATCGTGGTGAGTCCCCCCGCGATGTTGCCTTTGGTCGGCTGCGACTCGGAGAGATCGCTGGTTTTGTGACGCTCGATGATTTCCTGATAGGCGCTAAATACGCGCATGAATTCGTCGGCGACTTCCTTGCTGGCGGCGCGGCTGGCACACACCATTTCGGCGCCGGTCAGCTCGGAGGTTTCTCCGAAGCAGGTAGTGGCTCCGAGCGGATCGAGCTTGTCGATGAGATTACCCACCGTTGGGCAGGAAGCCAAACCCGAAGTCGTATCGCTTTCGCCGCATTTCGTGGAGACGAAAAGTTCCTGCATCGTGCACAGCTCGCGTTGTTTTTCGGAAGCCCATTGCACGAACTCCTGCGCTTTCCGGGACGCAGCAGCGATTGTGCCAATATCTCCGGTGCCTTCGATCGAAAAACCGGCGACGGGTTTGCCGGTCTTGGCTATCCCTTCCACTACCTGGTTTGTCCACCCGGGCTCGATCCCGATGACGACGCACGCCGCAACATTGGGATTCGCCCCCGTTCCGATCAAAGTGCGAAAGTGCAGTTCGAGATCTTCGCCAAACTGCAGCCGTCCGTATGGGTGCGGCAGCGCCATCGTGCCTTTGATATTGTTCGCCACCGCCTCGCAGGCGGCGTTCGAGAGGTCGTCGAGCGGCAGAATGACCACGTGATTGCGAATGCCAACACGGCCGTTCTCACGGCGAAAGCCATAAAAATCGTAGCGGCCCATTCCTACCACCTTTTCGTTTTTAGATTGTTCGTGTGCACATGCCGGCCTTTGCCGATGTCGGCCACCGCGCGGCCCACGTCGTGGCCATACTTCAAAACAGTCTCGCTGCTCTTGATATCCCGCAGTGCGATTTTGTGACCCAGCGGCACGGCGTCGAGCGCCTTCAGCGAAATTGTCTCGTCAGTCTGCATGATCCAGCCCGTCAGTTCCTGACCGGGCCGCACGTCTTCAACCACTACAACGCCGACGGTATCGGCTTTGTCATGCACAATGAATTGGGTAGCCATTCGTCCCCGCGAACATTTACCACTCCGAAATTAAACGAGCAGCGGACCTGCTTAGAGCGGACAAGAATGGCGCAAACAGAGGTCTATCGGCAAGTGATTAGAAGAGGAGCTAGTGGGCTGTGTCCCACTTCCTGAAGAAGGGTGTAGGCGTGTTTCTAATTTGTGAGCGCAACTGCCGGGAGGGCCTCCCTCGCGGTCGGGTACGCGGCCCAGGGCGCAGGTTCAGGATGCCGAGTTACGATTGCCGATTCAAAGGATTTCCGAGGAGCTTTTCCAGCAATTTACTCAGCCCGGTTCGCGAAGTGGTTGGCAGTTCGGTGAATTCGACGCCCATACCCTTGCCCTTGATCGAGCGCCTAACCACGGCTTTCCCCAGGACGGGACCGCTTGGAATATCGAATTGCACTTGAAGTATTTGGCCCGCCGGTGCTGGGTCCTCGGCGTCGATAAAGAGTCCCCCGACGCTGAGCGATGAGACCCGCGAGATATCGCGCCGGTGAGGGCCTTCCCACGAAATCGTCATTCCTCGTGTCAGGCCTACGCGCGGGGACCGCCGCCTTTCGGCTCCGCTTTTCTTCTTTGCGGTTGGGCGCGTGGCTTTCCAGAAATCTGGCCGAACAAAGGAGAATTCGATCTCCACTTCGAACATTTGGGCGTCCAGAGTCCGCGAACGAACCACCTGAGCTTCCACCGGATCCTCTCCTGCTCCTTTGATCAGAAGCAATTTCTGTCCGTGGTTCAACGGGACGCTCAGAATAAGTGTGGCTCCCGTGGGGTTCGTATTGATAGCCCGCGCCTCTTCGTAGAATGGATTCCTGCTCGGCCCATGGCCGTAAACATTAACCGTCGCGTTTTCCGCCGCCCCGCCCGACGCGTGTTCGCCCTGTTGCAAAACTGGGTTCGTGGGCTCGCTCTTCACGTCTTCTAGAATCTGTCGCATCGTCGTTTCCTTTCTCATGGTCTCGGCTATGAATAGAGCAGGGCGGGGGCCAGTCGGTTCCGCGTAAGCTATTGGTTATGGAGGCGTTACGTGGCAATCAAGATCGGATCGAAATTACCCATTGTCAAATCGGGAACGTCTGTAAACGAGGACTACACTTGGGCCTGAACGCGGCAGGGTCAAGGCAGGTAGGCTAATTGCTGCAGAGATTGCAGGCTTTTGTGCTGCCGAACGCCGAACTCAGAAGCTATGGGAGCAAAGCCCAGCCGGGTCGCAAGTGTCCTCGCGCGACGCGGCGAAGCCGATGCCAGAATGAGTTTCACCTTAGAGAAGAAAAGAGGGGGATGGTGATGGGGACCAATTTTGCGTGCATCCCGCTTCACAGCGTGGTTCGAATAATAATCCAAGAATGGTTTGGCAAACGATAAGCCCAGCTAGCCGTCTTTCGAGAAATAGGGGTACGCCGGTTTGTGCGGCGTACCCCTATTTTGGATAACCAGAGTTGAGGAGCTGGTGAAGAGTTAATTTGGCTCATTCCCTCGCTTCGTACAGACCGAAAGCTGCGGTTTTGGTTAGTACTTGCTCCAGGTAAAGGTATCAATCGTCCAATTACCGAGAGTTGCGGCGTTGTTCTGCAATCTGCGATCGTAATGGATGGACGCGCCATTGCCATTCAAATTCAATGTCTTAGTGATTAGAGCCCCGTACCAGGATGAGTTCGCGCCGTCCAACTCGACGGCGGAGTTCGGCGCATACACGACAGCGGCCGCACTCGAACCACCATGCACCTTGATCGCGCCCATGCCGGCATACTGGATTTGCAACATTGCGGGATTCAGGCTGGCATTGGCTATACTGCCGCCGCCAATGTCGATAGGAGTTGTGGCACCATTCACATCGACGACGTTCAGCACAATCGGCTGATAAGAACCGTCTGGGCAGGTGCCGACGGTAAGCGACTTACCGCCGTTCAGCGATATCGTATTGATGTAGTAAGTCGCTCCCGTACATGAGTAACCCGGCTGACCATAGGTGCCGGTTATCGTAGGCATCAGAGTGATGCTGTTACTGATATCCCCGTAACAACCTGTAGATCCGGCGCATTGGGTGGTGTCGCCTGGCGTAAGAGTGCCGCCGGAGTTCGGCAGTGAAGATTCCGTGACTCCGGTCGGATAGGCAGTTGTGGGCGTCGGATATGTAACCGACTGGGGCAATGTAACCACGTTGCCAGTTGTGCTGCAATAGCTCTGGCCCGTCGGCGGGGGTGCTGTCTCGCAGTTCTGTATATACTGAGGGAGCTGAGCTTGGGTAACGCCCGAAATAGCATCCCCGGAGCTGCAGGCGCCGACTCCGGTCTCTGGCGTTGAAAAGGTGCCGGTGACGCTCGTATGCGACGCTAGATTGGCATTTCCATTTGAACCGATGTTGCCGCCGTACCCTTGCGTACTTACCGTTCCGCCCGACACGGCGGTGGAATCGTAGCTATCGATGGGCCCGCCGCCTGACCAGTTGATTGCACCGCATCCAGTGCCGGTCGCGAATGCCGCATACTTGTAACAAGGCACGATGTGGGACTCCAGCAGCGCGCTGACCTCCACTTCCGCGTTACGCACTCCGGTAATATCGCCGTGCGAAGTAAGCTTCCAGAGTTGCGCCACGAGTTGCTGCGCATTCCCGCATTGGACGATCAGTTTCATAGACAGCAGTTGCGCTGATGCCGTGTATTTGACCGTATTGCTTCCTGCTGTAAGGCTGCCAGTCGCAGCAGTGGCAAAGTTGCTCTTCACAGTGGAGATGGGGTAATTAGCGCTTACCCCACTCAGAGACGAGAGGACCACAGGGTTACCGCCATACGTGACCGGGCTTACGTTGGTGCCATATGCGTTAAACGGGTCTGACGGCCCAATGCCAGGATAGCCGGTGGTAGGATTAATGATGTAGTTCGCAGCCGCATGCAGGCCCGCTTCCGCGCCATAGCGGCCCTGGGTCATCAACCGATAATTCGCGCTCGACCATGACTCGGACTGGGCCAAAAACATCATCGACGCCGTCATGACAGAGAGCACCAGGACGAGAATCAACGTGAAGATCAGTGCGGCACCGGTTTGATTTGAGCGTTTCATGGAATTCTCTCCTTCAAGTCCTCAGGGCAACAAACTTGTGACCGAAGCGGGCATTTGTTGAGCCCGAGTGGGGTCCACTAGCTTGGCGGTATCAAAAACTTCAAAGACATTGCGCGGAGAAATATTCAAGAGTGCTTTGGTTTCCGGTACAAGTGCGCCTGTCTGCGGATCCGGGTTCTGGGGTTGCACGGTCAGAGTCACGGCCACGTCGGTCACTACGTAGCCCGACCCGAGAGGCTGCACCTGGTAGTTGAAACAAGGAACTGCGTTATTATTTGCGTCATTGGGATTAGGTAAGAGGTTGTTCAGCAAAATCATCGTATTGTCCACCGCGGGCTTGGATGCGGCGGTGATCGCCATCTCGTTGCGGTAAAGAAATCCTGGAGAGGTAACCGTACCTTGTGCGCAGGTGTATTCGACGTACAGCATGTTGCCGTCATTGTTTATATCGCCATACAGCTTCAGCACGGTTCCCGTGGAACCGCTCGTATATGACGCCGGAGCACTTTGCGGCGGCACAATTCCCGTGGCAAACGCCCCTAGCGCCGACACTGGTGCTCCGGAAGCATGCGCGTAAACGAATGTTGCTGTTGGTGACGTCACCGTTCCGGTTACCTGGACCGTTTCCTGGAATGTTCCCACATCGACGGTCAGGTATTCGTTGGGATAGACGGTGCAGTTCCCGCAAGAGCTTGGCGTCGATCCCCCGGTAGAAGTATTGAACGAAAGCGATGAGCTTCCCACAGTCACCGCGGAAGCGAGGCTTATGTTGGCCGTTGGAGAACCTAGGGAAACCTTGCCGGCCTGTCCGATCTCCTGCTGAAGTAATTCAGTGGCGCTGCGAACGCCCGCGTGCATCTCCGTGCGGTTCGCGATCTGGCTCTGCGAGTTCATCATCTGGCCCATCCCCGACATCACAATTCCGGCCACGACCAGGAGAACGAGCAGAGCCGCCATCATTTCCAGCAAGGTGAATCCGAGCTGTTCTTTGCGCGTCACAGGAATCCTCGTCAAAAAGGGAACGTTTTTAATGCCACTACGGTCGATTGCGGCACTTGTCCGTCTTTGCCAATAGCGTAATGAGCTTGGGCGAGTACTGAAATTTGTTTTAGACCACTCGAGCCCGAAGGCACGGAGATTTGCCAGACGCGGATATATTCCCAACTGGCCGTGCTGCTGACCAAGTTGCCGCTCACATCGAGATAGTCGACGTAGCCGCTAACTGGGTTGGTTGGGTCAATGCTGCCTCCGGCCGACGCTGTTGGGGGATTGGCGCTGAGATTGGTGCATCCCGCCAGTCCTGTACCTGAAGCGTTAACGACTGCAGGGAACACTGTCGTATCCGTGGCAGTCGTATTGGGAGGTCCATCGCAGAACGCTAGCGCGAGGAGTTGCTCCATCTTGTCTTGGGCGTACTCAGTGGTCCGCGAGGCTAGATGCCCCTGGGTCTCGGTAGTGGAAGTAGCTATTGTGGCTATGCCCATGACGCCGGCAGCGACTATTAGCAGGATGGCAAGAGCAATCAGGGTTTCAAGCAAGCTCATGCCTGACTGGGACTTCCAAATGTGAGAAGAGTGAGTGTTATGTCTGTAGCTCATGGGGATCCTCACAGGGTGTACCAAGTCAATAACGATGCATTGGCACTGGCCGACCACGTCTGGAGCGAGCCCGTCGCAGAAATCGTAATTCCGTCCACCACGGTTCCGTTGGTCAGGTAAAGGGCGTCCGTAGCCACCGGAGCAAGGGTGCTTGCATTGATCGGAATGCCGCGAGAATTGAAGACGATACAAGCAGTGTTGTTGATTGCAGTGCCGGAGTTGTCCAGGCAGTTGGCGGCTTGACCGATCGTTGTTTGTCCCGTCGTCGGACCGGCTGACAGCGTCCCGTATCCAAACGTATCGCCCTGCGAGAGATTTACGACCGCGCCGCTTGGAGCGCTAGAGGTGTACGTAATACAGGTGTTCGTAGGGTCCGAATCCACCACCCAGCATCCGCTTCCCGAGTTTCCCGCCTTATACCAATCTTGCAGTTGAAAGGTGTTGCCATTCAGGTCAGCGTACACTCTCGCGTGCGTAAAATCGGACGCTGCACGCAACTTGGCCTGTCCCGTGAAGTCCGCAATACTGCGGACGTCTCCGGAAGCCCGCAACGAATTTCGAATGGTCAGATACTTGGGTGCCGTAAAAGCAACCAGAATGATAGAGATGGAGATGACGAGCAGCATCTCGATCATCGTGAATCCGCGCTCGATTGGCTTATGCGTCAGTTTTGTCTTCGGAGGCTTTGTATTCATTGCTCACGTCCCAATAAGAAGCGAGTGACAAAATTTGGCGTCGGCGTTTGGCGTTGCCGAAACCAGATCCCAGCATTGAATAGGGCAATTGGCTTGCCAGGCGGCAAGTCACTTGTTTGTAGAGATATAGCTTAAACGTCGGCGGGGCCCTATAGCCCAGATGTAACGATTAGTGGCGAACCATAAATGCCAGGACATAGGCGAGTACCAAAATGGTCATCAACAGCGCGACCCCGCGCTGGTGATTGCCTCTCTTATTGGCAGCTCATGGCCTGTCCGTTGGAGGCCATCGAACAGTTATTCAGAGACACTTCACCCTCAAAAACTCCCTCGATCGGCTTCCCTGTCTGCAAATCGATAACAGTCGGATCATTCACTCGCAGGTTGATCTGAACGGTCTTGACCGTAGCAATAGTGTTAGCGCCGGCAGTGGTGCTGACGTCCACAGGTAAACCTGTGATTAGTGCGCCGGTCGTGTCGAAGTACGTGAAGATCGGGTTGCTCACGACATCGTTCACTTCCGTTCCCCAGTTTGTGTTCTGAGCGGTAACGGGACTTCCGTTCACTTTGTCAGCCTGGCTGCGCTGCAAACACAGCGAGCAACTGCCAGACCCGTTCACCATGTACTGGATGCTCTGCACTGTGCTGATGCCGTTGACGGAAGCTTCAAACTGAATCATGTTGTTGTCGATTTTCACCAAACCTATGGCAAACCGGCTGTCGTTGATCACAGGCGAAGCCAGAGCCGGGGTCCACGAGCCGCCGGTGAGGTCAAAAATGCGCGAATTGGGATCCCCTATCTCGTTGATATCGCGAAAGAACTGATCCACAAAATCCCGGACTTGCTGAAAGTCATCCAGCTTCGCCTGCTCGTTGGCCGTGCGATATTGGGCAGCGCCCAACTGCTCGAACACAACGCCCATCACAAGAGTCAAAATCAACATGGAGAGCATCATTTCCAGCAGAGAAAAGCCGTCTTGTCTGGGAAAACGCAAACTTGGACGAAGTTTCATGGCTTATGTCCCCTGTCCAATGAGCGTTCGAATCGTTACGGGCAGAGAGAAGAATTTCGGATTGTTTCCTGCATTTTGTTTCTGCACGGAGACGGTCAGGAACTTCGTGTATGGGGTAGGTTGCGTAATATTCCACCTCGCATCATAGGTGAATTGCATCCCCCCGGTGGCGCAGTCGGTGTAAAGCATTTGATAATTCATAACTGCCGACGGAGTGAAATCTACAACTCCGGCGCTGGTCAGTGCGCTGCCGCCCGCAGCTGTGGTGATCGTAGAGCTGTTTCCGGCGCAGTCTGTGATAGTGAGATTGGGCGAAGTGCTCGCCTTCACGCTCGAAATCTTCTCCACCATCATTTGAGCAATGGCAGTCGAATTACTCTGCTGCTTGCTCCGGCCGTTGCCTCCAATCGAAAGGCCAATGAGGCTCATACTGCCGACGACACCCACGAGCAGCACAACTAGTGCGATCATCAGCTCGATGAGGCTCATTCCGCGCTCATCCCGCGCTACTGGTTTCTTTACTGAGATGACTATTTCCATGCTCCACCATTCCACTGCAGAACCTTGGATCTTCCTGATTTGGTGACCAGAACCGCCGCCCAGTCCTTGGTTCTGCTGTCACTGAAGTAGAAAACAAAGTAGCTGGCCGCCGGAGTTGCGCACACAGAACTGCTGTAATTACACGGCAAGCCCCGTGGCGAGTAGGCAATTACGTTGGAGTTGTCGAAGGGCGTTCCCGATGAGGTGTCCCCCACCAGAGTGTATGCACTGGGTTGCCCGGCGCCGCCGCTCGGTGCGGCAGAGGCCCCGGTTACTGATTGAGGGAGGTCGATATACGGTTCGTTTGCATCGAGGGCGCTATTGTTATTCAGATCGATATAGACCTGTTGCAGCCCCCCAACCATTCGAAATCGCATCGGGTATGTGGTGTTAGCTCTTGCCGCGCTCATCCGGGTTTGCTGCGTAAGAGCGGCAACCTCAGCGGCCGCAGAGCGCAGTTGCCAGTCCTGCCAGAATTGAATGAGTTTAGGTATCGAGATCGCACTGATGATCAGGATTAACGACGCGACCACCATGATTTCCATCAGCGTAAATCCCCGTTCATCCGCGTTGAACTTGCTTTGGTTAGCTCTCATCATTTTTGCCGAACGAGCTGACGTGTTCGCTCCGTGAGACATATCCACTCCGACGGGGTCAGTCGTTTGCGCCAATGGTACGGCGGCCATTACAAAGACTTATTCAAGGGGCTTATACAAAGGGGGCTTATAGAGGGGCAATTCACGTGCCTCAGTGCAAGTGCTTGGAACGACGGGCATTAGCTCGACAGCCCAAGCCGGTCGGAAAGCTAGACGGGGAGAATTAGTGACGATTCGGGAAGACGAGATCAGGGGCAAAAAGGTCCCCAGGCAATGTGCGCCAGCATCGTGTCATGTCCGTGGTGTAGAGAGTCCAACCCTTCGTTTGCCGTGTGGAGGAGAACAAGAATCCCGCCGATCAGGGGTGGCTGATTCGCTTCCACATGCGGATGTTTCGTTGACGAAAACACTATAAACGGCCATCCTGTTTGCAACTGAAGCGAACGGAAATTCTCTGGAAATATTCTGAGGCCGTGGCATGAGCAGCGTTCCACAGGGCACTTTAGCGGCGCGTCACTGCGTCTTTTGCGGTAAGCCGGTTGCGCCGCATCATTCACAGTGTCCGCATTGCCGCGAAGCCGTCCCGAAGGTCCGTCTCGCCCCGGCGCCCGCTCCGGCGGCCAAGCGCAATCAGATGCGCCGCGGAATTCTCTATATGCTATTGGCTCTTGTGATTCACTTCGTGGCCCTTCGCAGCGACAGTCTAAATTTGCCTTTTTCCGTAAATCCGGCCGTTGCCTACCTGACAACCATGATGTTTCTTGCCGGATTGGCCTTGGCGCTCTACGGCTTTTTCACCAAGGTCACCGCGTAACTCCGCCGTCTTCCCAATTCCCGCAAACTTGCTCCCCAGTTGCATCAGGCGGTACGCTTGGTTCGTCGCTCGTGAATTTGTAGCTCGATAGCTCTCGTGCTTTTGTCCGTCGTGTGCGCCAATTCGCGCGAGAGAAATGAAGACAATGAAATGAAGCCCTGGAAGATAGTTCTTCTCGGTGTTGTCATGATCATGGTTGCCGCTGCCATTTATGCGGACGTCCTGGTCCGGCATGGCTTCAGCGCTCGCGAAAATCCCTCTTGGATCGAGGCGTTTGCGGCGAACATGGCCAAGCGTCTCGCAATTCCGGCAACGTATAGAATGAAAAATCCCTATGCGCCCACTGCAGCGAATCTTCGGGAAGGAGAGGAGCATTTCGCCGATCACTGCGCTATATGTCACGCCAATGACGGAAGCGGCGACACGCTCTTTGGAAAAGGACTCTATCCAAAGCCTCCGGATATGCGCAGCGCTGAAACCCAGAATAAGAGCGATGGCGAACTCTATTATACGATCGAAAACGGAGTGCGCCTGAGCGGCATGCCCGCGTTCGGTCCCGGTTCGGTTCCCACTTCAGGTAACGAAGGCGCTGGCGACGCCGAGAATTGGAAACTGGTTTTGTTCATTCGTCACTTGCCGCAAATCATCTCCGAAGAACTTGAAGAGATGAAAAAACTGAACCCCAAAACCGAATCCGACCGCGCCGAGGAGCAGCAGGAAGATGAATTTCTAAATGGCGGTAAAGTTCCGGCTTCACCCGCCGAAGGCCATCACCACTAAATCTCCTTCAGACAACTTTTTGCACCGATTTAACGCTCCTTCACGGAAGCAAGTGGATATCATTCCCGCGAGTTTGGCGTAGCCGGAGTGCTGTCGCCTCAAAGGCGGCAAAGGTTCGGAACGCCTGCTCTCGATCACGGTCAGGATGTTCGAAAAACGACAATATTGGAACTCTGGAGCATATGCGGTATAAGAGCGCCGGCTGGGGAGCCGAGTTCGTTTGAATCGTGATCGCGTAGCAAGGAGGCGACCAAAATGTGGGAGACACTGGAACAAACGGGGTGGGTGAAAACCCTGGGCAGCACCGGCTGGATGTATTCGACGGTCTCTGTGACTCATTACTTGACGATGTTCTGGTTCATCGGATCGGTTGCCGTCGTGGACTTAAGGGTTATGGGCCTTGTGGCACGCAGGCGCAGCCTCGGAGAACTTGCTGAGCAACTTTTCCCGTGGGCGTGGATCGGATTTACATTCGCGGTTATTTCCGGCTTCCTGATGTTTGCGACGGCCGCCGGCGATTGGGCGCCCTCCAAAGTATTCCATGTCAAGTTGACGCTCATCGTAGTCTCGGCGCTGTTCGCCTTCATCGTTCAGCGCGGATCGCGGAAGTGGGGTCTCGATCCGGAGATATCTCGGGCCGCGAAGATCATTGCGCTGATCTCTTTGTTGCTGTGGATTGCGACGATTCTTTCCGCGTCCGAAATCCCTGCCCTCGAAGGGCTTGGCTAGAGCTTTTCCGCGCTTCAGCGGCAGAAAAGGATAGCTCCGATGCATGACACGCTGTTGGCGTTCGCGAAGTGGTTGGAGGCTACGCCCTGGGGATTGATGACGCGCGAGTCGATATGGGCGTACCCGTTCGTGCAGTTGATTCACTTCACCGGGCTTTCGATTTGGTTGGGAACTAATTTCGCTCTGGATCTCCGCCTGTTGGGAGTAGGCAGCCGCCGCGCCACGGCCGCCCAATTAGCGCAGGAACTATTCGCCTGGAACTGGATCGGCTTCGCGATTGTTCTCACCGGCGGATTCATGCTCTTCTCCGGAATCGCGACGGCGTTTATCTCCAACATTGCATTTCAATGGAAACTGGGCATGTTTGTTCCGCTCGCGCTTACGTGGCACGTCGTCGTGCAGCGAAAGGCGCGAGTGTGGGGTCAAACAATGGACACGCCGGGGATTGCCCGCTTTGCGGCGCTCACTGAAATTCTGCTTTGGATTTGCGTCATTACAGCAGCTGTGGAGATTCCGAACCACTAAGTCAGAGCTGCACAGGGCGAGCAGGCATCCATCTCACCCGGGAAAAGCGCAAAGTGACACGCGCCTGCTATGCGCGTAGAATCAAAGCAACAAGAGGAGACGACAAATGAAACTCCGCGCCCTGATTCTCGTCGCTTGCATCTCGCTGATTACCGCTGCGGCTCTGGCCCATGGCGATGAACAGCACGTCATCGGCACTGTGGCGAGCGTAACCAAAGATTCCATCACCGTGAAAACTTCGGCGAACGCCCTCGTAACTGTTTCTGTTGTTCCCCAGACCACCTTTAGCAAAAATAAGGCTGCCGCCAAGCTTTCCGATTTGAACGTCGGCGATCGCGTGGTCATTCACGCCAAAGAGCCTGCTGAAGGCAAGCTCGTCGCGGACACGGTCCAATTCAGCGTTCCTGCCGCGAAAGCGGCTCCCACCGCCGCGAAGTAAGCTCACTCACGGCGCGCGCATTTGCAATAGCGCCGGCTTTAATCAAGGCCTCGATGTCCCAAACTTTTATCGCCCCGATTCTTATCGATAGTTAGCCTGCCGCGCACCTTCTGCCGCAGTGCGACCTCAGTCGGCTTGCCCCCGCTTCGTTTGAGCCAATCCTCGAGTTCTGCTACCCGAACGTTGTAAAACGTCGATTCGCAAACCTCCACACGCAATATTCCCGTGTCCAGCGATGCCTCGCGGCTCCAATCGCTAGCCAGCGAGTGTCTCCTTGAGAAAAGCCCTTCGAGAAAGATCGCTTTCGCTAGTGCCGGCTGTCGTCCCTGAATCACGGGCCAGAGTGGTATTTTTATGCTTTTCAATTTCCGCATCGGAGGGCATGGAATTGCTCCTGAGCCAGGCGAAGAAACCGCACGTGAGCGCGGGCAAATCTTATCACCAACAACTTTTGCAAGACCTAGCGTATTGCGTGCTGAGTTTGTGGAGATTCTCTTCGGATGAAGCGAGAGAGCCTTTTATTGCCGCTTGAAATACAGCGCGGCGAGGGGCGGTAAGCGCAGGGGCAGGGAGTAGTCCATGCCCATCCAGGGCGTAGGCTCGGCCATCACTCCGCCTCCGTTTCCGTAGTTGCTGCCCGCGTAATACTGGGCGTCGCTGTTGAAGATTTCGCGGTAATAACCAGGCTCTGGCACTCCAACGCGATAGTTTTCGCGGGCTACGGGCGTGAAGTTTGCCACGACGACCAAATAATCCTGGGGGTTTCGGGCGCGACGGATAAAGGAAAGGACGCTGGCGTCCGCGTCGTTACAATCGATCCACTGAAATCCATGCCAGTCGAAATCGACCTCGTGCAGTGCCGCTTCACGACGATAGACTGCATTCAGGTCGGTCATGAGTTGCTGAACGCCCCGATGTTCGGGGAAAGCAAGCAGATTCCATTCAAGGCTGGCACCGTGGTACCACTCGGAACGCTGCGCGAATTCTCCGCCCATGAAGAGCAGCTTCTTCCCTGGATGCGCCCACATATAGGCGTAGAGCAAGCGCAAGTTCGCAAATTGCTGCCAGAGGTCGCCGGGCATTTTGTCGATCAGAGACCGTTTTCCGTGTACGACTTCATCGTGCGAGAGGGGCAGGACAAAATTTTCCGTGAAGGCGTAGAGCATCGAAAATGTCATGCGGCTGTGGTGGTACTTTCGGTAGATCGCGTTTTGCGAGAAGTAGCTGAGCGTATCGTTCATCCAGCCCATATTCCACTTCAGCGTGAAGCCCAACCCGCCCAGATAGGTCGGGCGGGACACCGCGGGCCAAGACGTGGATTCCTCGGCGACCATCAGAACGCCTGGATGTTGTTCGTTGGCGACTTCATTGAGGCGTTTGAAAAACGAGATCGCGGCCAGATTTTCCCGGCCGCCGAACTCGTTAGGAATCCACTCGCCCGCATGCCTGGAATAATCGAGATAGAGCATGGAAGCCACGGCGTCCACGCGCAGTCCGTCGATATGATATTTGTCCATCCAAAAAAGGGCGCTGGCCAGAAGGAAACCGCGCACTTCCGATCGCCCGTAATTGAAGACGAGCGTTCCCCAATCAGGATGCCGGCCCTGCCGCGGGTCGGCGTGCTCGTACAGGTGCGTGCCATCGAATTCCGCCAAGCCGTGCGCGTCGGCGGGAAAATGCGCCGGCGTCCAATCCAGCAGCACGCCGATATTTTCCTGATGGCAGCGGTCCACGAGATACATGAAATCTTTTGGCTTGCCATAGCGGCTGGTGGCCGCGAAATACCCGATGGTCTGATATCCCCAGGAGCCGTCAAACGGATGCTCCATCACCGGCATCAGTTCGATATGCGTGTAGCCCATCTGTTTTACGTAAGGGATCAGTTGATCGGCGATTTCGCGATAGGTGAGCCAGCGATTGCTCTCTTCGGCAACGCGCCGCCACGAGCCCAGATGTACTTCGTAAATCGAAATGGGCTCAGCCAGCCATTCTCGTCTTCCGCGCGCCTTCATCCATGAGTCATCTTCCCAGCCGTAGCCCTCGAGCGTCGAAACCACGGAACCCGATTTCGGCCGCAGCTCCGCTTCGAATGCATAGGGATCGGCCTTCAAAAATGGAAGCGCGCCGAGCCGCGAGCGAATCTCGTATTTGTAGACGATTCCTTCCTTCAGCTCGGGAATGAACAGTTCCCAAATGCCGGAGTTGCCGCGCGAGCGCATAGGGTGCACGCGACCGTCCCAACGGTTGAAATCGCCCGCCACGCTGACCCGTAACGCATTCGGCGCCCAAACGGCGAAGTGCACTCCTTGCACCCCCGCGACCTCACGGACGTGAGCGCCTATTTTCTCGTAGCTTTGCCAATGAGAACCTTCGCCAAAGAGATGGAGGTCAAATTCGGTCAGCAGAGGAGGGAAGGCGTATGGGTCTGCGATTTCGGTGATTTCGCCATTGTCCCAACGTATGCGCAGGCGATAATCGCGTGCCTCCAGATGCCGATAATCGGCTGGGAGCAGCTCTTCGAAGATTCCTCCGGGCTGCACGAGTTCAGCCGGGAAGGCGCGGCCCTCGACGATCACGCTTACCGAGGCGGCGTAAGGTTGAATCGTGCGGACGACAACACGGCCGCCTTCCACGGTGTGCGGGCCGAGGAGACGAAACGGCTCGCCATGTTCTGCTCGCGCAAGCGCGGCAAGCTCCACCTCTAAGTTAGACGACGGTTCGCCTGGTATTCCCTGACTCGCATTCTCCGCTACTTTGGTCAAATCAAGCTCCCTTACCGAAGTAATTCTAGATGAATCCCGCCGTTCTGTGTGGAATCGTCTTCGCCGTGTCCACGGGTACGAATAGCGGTTTAGGTGACGCTTTCGGTGGTAGGAAAGTATCTCCGTTGGCTGATCCGCTGTAGAATCGCTTCGCCGTGAAACCACTCACTGTATACCTTGGCAAGTTGCTCGGCCTTTTCACGCTGATCACCAGTTTTTGGCTTTTGATAGAGAGGCAGACGGCGGTGTCCACGATTCCGGCGCTTCTCGGGGATCGTCCGGCCATGGTGATCTTCGCCATCATAGCCCTCGCGGGGGGACTCGCCATCGTATTAGCCCACAACATCTGGTCCGGCGGCGTTTTGCCAATCCTGGTCACATTGATTGGATGGGTTATGGTGATTCGCGGAGTGCTTTTTCTGTTTCTGCCGCCCGAAGCAACCTTGCAGATCCTGGCCACGATGCAATTCGAGAGGCTCTTTTATCTCTATCTTGGCATTCCCTTTGTACTCGGCATCTATCTGACGTACTTAGCTTTTACGGCATCCTGACGCGGCGCCTAGCCGTTCAATAATGTTGACCTGACGGCGAGCGACTGGGCGAAGTCGAAAAAGCATATAATGTGGTGAAAAGAATTTGCTTCCGGCAGGCCCAGTTCTGCTTCGATGGTGCGCCTTGCCAAGGAACGTTTCGGAGTGAACACTATGAAAAACGCTAAAACCCGTGCGCATCTGGCGCTCGCTATCTGTGTGGTTTGCGGTCTGGCTTTCGTCGGCTTGGTGAGTTTGGCCCTCGCGCAGCAGCTTGGGACGATCACGTTTCCCACATCCGGCGCTTCCAATGCGCAGCCGATATTCCTGGAAGGCGTAAAGGATCTGCACAATTTTCAGTTCGATGAAGCTGCTGTGGCTTTCCAGAAAGCCGAGCAGATCGACCCGAATTTCGCGATGGCTTACTGGGGCGAAGCGATGAGCCATAACCACCCGCTCTGGGCAGAAGTGGACGTCCCCGGCGGACAGAAAGCTTTGGAAAAGCTCGCGCCCACTCCAGAAGGACGGATTGCCAAAGCAAAAACCGATAAAGAGAAGGCCTATTTTGAGGCAGTGAACCAGCTCTTCTACGGCTCGGACGACAAGCTCGCTCGCGACAATGCCTACTCTCAGGCCATGGCAAAAATGTACGATCGATGGCCGACCGATCACGAAGTTGACGTCTTGTACGCCCTCTCCCTGCTTGGAACCGTGCGTCCTGGCGATGAAGGTTTTCGCCGTCAGGCGCTTGCCGCGGCCATCTGTCTGAAGGTCTTTCAGGAAAATCCAAACCATCCCGCCGCCGCGCATTTCATCATTCATGCGTTCGACGATCCTGACCACGCCATTCTGGCGCTTCCTGCCGCGCGCGCCTATGCAAAGATCGCTCCGTCGGCGGCTCACGCATTGCATATGCCGTCGCACATTTTCCTGCGGCTCGGCATGTGGCAAGACGTAATCAAGTCGAATATCGCGGCCTATCAATCTTCGATTGCTTTGATCCAGCGCTTGCATCTTCCCGAAGGGCGAGAGGATTTCCACACGCTTTCCTGGCTGCAGTACGCCAACCTCATGGTGGGTAATCTTGACGAATCGAAGAAGGACCTGAATCTTGCCAAGGCGGCTGCCGACCGAAATCCCAACAGCCCCAATGTGCAGCGAGGCTATCACGCCATGCACGCCCGCTACATCCTTGAGACCGGCCAATGGGAAAAGATTCGGCTGCAGGCGACGACGCAGCCTGCCTCTGACTCGGGAGCGTCCATGCCTGGGATGTACATGGGGGCTGACGACGAGTGGTGGACGTTCATCGCCGGTTACAGCGCGATCAAGTTAGGCGATCCGGCTGGGGCCGATCAGGCGATCGCGCAGCTTCACGCCATGGCCGAAAAGGCGGGCGCAAACTCCTACACGGCCAAGCCGTTCTCCATTATGGAAAAGGAACTCACAGCCGAGGCTGACCTCGCTCGCGGCCAGAAAGATGACGCCGTGCAGGCTGCCAAAGCGGCTGCCGATATCGACCGAACGTTAGCGCCGCCCTCAGGTCCGCCCGATCCCATCAAGCCCGGCCTCGAGCTTTACGGGGACGTACTGCTCGCCACCGGCCACGCGAAGGAAGCAGTAGCCGTCTATGAAGAGCAATTGTTGCGCACGCCAAATCGAACACCGGCGGTGAAGGCGCTGGCCCGTGCCAAAGGCGCCCAAATCTCCATGGCTACGCCGAAGCCTTAATCGAAAATAGACGCAGTTCGTCGACAGGGCAGGCTTCTCCCCGACGTCGGAAATGGAGGCTAACAGCGCCGGCTAAGTGCTTCCGTTATTGCCCTCAGGGGCAAGTGGGGGAGATCATCTTGATCGACGTCAACTTCATGTAGTGCGGGGCCTTTGGCACTTTCGGGTCTGCTTCTGCCTCGGCTTTAGGAACGGCTGTGCCCGTAACTTCGATTTTATGGCCGACGTGGGGCGCCAGGTTGGCTGATGAGGAGACGATGCCGATGGACTTCGGTCCATTGCCTTCCACATCGGTGACCATATAGGTCCCGGCCTCGTCGCCCTTCTTCAAACATCCCGTCATGCTGTGCTCTTTGGGAGCCTGCTGGGCCTGAACAGCGAGCATAAAGGCAAACGCGCACGAGACAACCGCGGCGGCCATGATGAAACGCTTCATGTGAACCTCCAGTAAGTGAGTTATGGGCCGGATTGGAACAGGATGGTAGCACAGTTCTTTGTCCATGGTCGCTGCCGAGCCGGTCCCAGATCGACTAGATCGCTTCTCCTTTCAGCTTGCAGCCGCTATCAATTTTCTGGAAACTCGCCGCGCGGCTCAGAAGAGCCTCGAATTCTTGATCTCTCCCCGGGATCTCCCCGACCGCGACCATGCCACGAGGCTCCACAGCCTTGATTTGGAGGCCACTATCGGTTTGCGAAACGCGTCTTTTCATCATTGCCTCTCCTCTTAGTTGAAGCGGTGCGGCACCCCTGGGTGGGTATCGTGCTTCACTGAGTAAAGCGAAAACGAGAGAAGGAGTGGCTCAAACAATCGTCTGGACGGGTTCGGCTTTCGCCGTGGTGGCTTCTGCGACTCTCTACACGGTCAAGCAAGGGTGGTTCGAAGCGGACCTATCGATCATACTAATGTGGATCCAAACGGCATATCAGGAGGAGTCAGGGTGAACGAGAAGAACGGTTTCGCTACGCCGATCCGGGATTCGAAAATCGAGGCTGTACTAGGGCGCCTGCATGCGGTTGCCGACACACAGGAAGAGGAAGCGGAGTTAGCCGCGCGCCCTCGTAACCTAAAGAATACTCAATGGGGGCCGGATTTTCTTAAGGACAAGATGATCCCCATCCATCGCGAACAGGGCTCATTCTTGTATCTGCTGGCCCGTTCCATCCGTGCGAAAACCATCGTTGAATTTGGAACTTCTCACGGACTTTCCACGATCTATCTTGCCGCCGCCATTCGAGACAATCGCACCGAGGGTCAAGTCATTGGAACCGAGTTCGTTGCCGAAAAAATGGCCCAAGCAAGGCGCAACCTGGAAGAAACTGGCCTCACGCGCTTTGCGAAAATCCGAGAAGGAGACGCGCGCGAGACGCTAAAGGAACTTCCGGATGGGATCGACATGTGCTTGATGGATGGGTTCCCGCCCTTCTCTTTAGAAGTGTTCAAGCTCATCGCGCCGCGCCTGAGAAAAGGCGCAATTGTGGTTGTCGATGGAACCGAGACGCTTCGGAAGCCGCAAGCCGATTTTCTCGCTTATCTGAGCGATCCGGCTAATGGATTCCGCTACACCGAACTCTCTTTCGGGGACGGCACGGGGCTGGCCGTCAAGGATCTTTAGCGCCAGCAAGGCTTCACTGCTGTCGATCATGCTGCGCGGACATGGACCGTCATCTCGCCAACGTGTTCGATGATGGCATGCATGACGTCGCCGGGCTGGATCGGACCCACTCCCTCGGGCGTGCCACTGAGCAGCACGTCGCCCGGCAGCAGAGTGTAGAACGAGGATGCAAATTCGATCAGCTCGGGAATGCCCAGGATCAGATCACGCGTGTTGGCTTTTTGCCGGAGTTCGCCGTTGACGCTGATCTGCAGGTCGAGATGCGAAGGATCGGCTAACTCATCGGCGGTAACGAGCCAAGGGCCGAGCACGGTATAAGTATCGACTGATTTGCGGAGGCTGCGTTCTTCGGGGCCGCGAATGGAAATATCCAGGCCGATGCAATAGCCAGCTACGTACTCTAATGCCTCGGCCGCGGGTACCGCTTGTGCGCGCCTGCCGATAACAACGGCCAACTCTACTTCTTCGTCCGTGCGCCGGTCGGGATGGCGAATCACCACGCTTTGCGAGGGACCGACCATCGAGCTATTTGCCTTCAGAAAAAAACCGGATTGATGAATGGCCTGCATGTGGGCCTTATTCTGGTGGTGCAGATTGGGATCGGCGGTCACTTCATTCAAATGCTTTTGATAATTCACCGGCGCACCCATGACTTTGCCGGGGTTGGCGACGGGGCTAAGCAAGCGCACATCCGAGAGTCGTTTGGCGGAAGAACTACGCGCCGCAGATACGATGGCATCGCGAAGCGACGGCAGCATCGCAATAAAAACATCGTCTTGCGGGAAGGGATAACGGCGGCTGGGCAGCTTATCCAGAACCGACGTCACGTCGCGTATAGTTTCGTTTTCGACGAGGCCGAGCCGATTTTCGTCAAATTGGCAGAGTCGCATGAGTAGGGGATAGTACACGGAAGTCCAGGAGCGCGCGAGCGACCGGGCCGCACTATTCTCCGGGATGGCAGTGCGCACAGGGCTGATATAGAATTTGACCGCGCCGCACGCGGCTTGCGTCCCTGCGCCGGCTTTCCGGAGGTGATCCGTGCACGAGCCCGAGTTTGAAAAGCTCTATAGCGATATGGAGCAGTGTCACGTCAAGCCTCTATGGCTCGCAGAGCGAAGCGTAAATCCACCGCAGCCGCAACCAAAAACAGTACCGTGGCTTTGGAAATGGTCGCAGCTCTCGAATTTTGTTCGGCGCTCGTGCGAACTCGTGACGCTGGACCGCGGTGGCGATCGCCGTGCCATGGGTTTGGCGAACCCGGGTTTGGGGGGCGCGCCTTACGCCACAAATACTTTGTGGGCCGCCGTGCAGTGCCTGAACGGCAGGGAAGTGGCGCCCGCGCATCGCCATACCGCGCAGGCGATTCGGTTCATGATCGATGGACGTGGGGCGTACA